>Ga0065711_1001527_pt1 | contig 74734 bp, 34 predicted proteins | sample Hoacrofraction12_FD_59098 | JGI IMG/M metagenome (GOLD analysis project Ga0065711, IMG submission 59098) | Hoatzin crop microbial communities from Cojedes, Venezuela - Epithelial fraction 12 v2 (version 2) | ecosystem: Host-associated > Birds > Digestive system > Esophagus > Crop | place... | reverse complement strand
TAATCTGTTTTGTTTTGTTTTGCTTTTAACGGGTGCTGTGTCAGGGGAGAATTTTTGTCCTGTAGCTTGACAACAGAGGAAGATGCTGTGACTAGAGAGGGAAATAACTTGAGAACAAACAGGAGACTCGGAAGCACCACACTGTACATTCAGACCGTGGAATGTATAGCTAGAAGTGTTCAGTCAGTTGGAATGGACTTTGTAAAGGGCTTCTGTGTGAGAGCAGACAATTGGTTAGATGTATATTATATGGCAATGTCAGCCTCCTAGGGAGGATCACACGCACACCGATGGTCTGATCTGGTAAGGTGCAGCCTTTGATCTGAGTGAGAAGCAGCCACCCGTGTGAGTATAAACTTATTTGATTGCACTAGCTCTTGTTATTTCCCTTTGCTCTGTGGCATACCCTAGTACAAAGCTAAACTGGAAGATTAATATTCACTTTTGTGTCTGTATCCTTTGTTGTTCCCTCTTAAGGAGAAAAATGTTGAGAAGCCCTTATTTATTTTTAATAGAAATCCTAATGCGTGCCGTAGCTTGCTGTAGTTCAAACCACTCTACATCCCAGACTGGTATGTGGCAGGTTGTACATCGTTCTTTGCTTAACTTCGTACAATAAAAGTAGCTCAAGGCTGTGTCAAAGATTAACCTGCTCACGGGATTCATGAGAGAGAGAGCTAGATAGGGTGAAAAGCAGCTACGTTTTTTGTCAGGTTTTTTTAATGTGCCCAACATCTTATATATTAAAAGCTTCCAGCACCTGCTGTTCTTTAAAAGAGCTTTTGATCTTAAATTCTAGGAACCTGGGGGCTGTAGGAACATTGGCTGCCGAAGTGCCGCTTATGGGACCTCAAGGGATATTTACAAACACGCAAAAATAGCACAGGAGGCTAGCACGCCACTATGGCGTTTATTTCTTTAATATTTTAACAAGCTTCAGAATATTTCCGTAGAAAGTTGTATAAACATTTTTAAAAATCTTTTTGTATTTTTGTTTAGATGTCACGTCTTGTATGCGATAATAGTACATAACATGCTTTTACTGAATTTGCAATTCATCGTGTCTTTTTCCTTTAAGTAAGTAGATACAGAATGCTGAACTTCAGGAAGAATTATAAAGTCATGAAAAGGACCTTTTTGGATGTACATTTATCTATCTATCATGTTGTTTCCAAGACACAAATACACGTTTGCTTTAGGGGGCTGTACGTGTGTGTGTATATATATGTGCGTGCATACACACTGAAGCACATAATCCCTATATACACTTACTTATTTTGTGTGTAGGTTGGTGAGTATACATGTATATATTGAAATGCGTTTGCGCACTCCAGTTTTGAAGAACTTCTAGCATCTTCAGTAATTCAGATTTCTGTTTAACTGGGAGTAATATTTTGTCTCACATTGAAAAACTGAATTGGATTTGAAGAGTTGAGCCTGAAGGATCTTGTTCAAACTGTAGAGCAGAAATCAGACCAAAAGTGTTGTCTTCAGTAAAGAGCAGTTGTTTTCTGGTTTCTAATTCGTTGGTGGCTTCACACCACCCCGACACCCTCCAGTCCTTTTCTTCTACTTGGTTCCATGTAGTTTTCAAACGTCTGAAAAATAGCTTGGTAAACTGTTGACGTTTTCCCTCACTGATTTCTTCTGCTATATTATTTTGGCTGTGTTTTTCTTGAATTTTGACCATTTCAGTCATTCAGTGCTGACAATGTAAATTTTCTCTGCTCACATTCTATTTGTGTTGAAATGTGGGTGTTAGAGATGTTTGACTTATGTTCTTCCAGGTGTCTGAACTCAATTTTCAGTATGCCGTATGGGACCACAGAAACATGAGAGAGAAAGGTTTAGTAGCCTTTCAGCACAAAATGCAAGTTATTATCGAATACTGTCATCAAAGCAACCCTAACTACAACATTTTGTTACAAGAAAGTCCAGTATAGAAGAAGTAATTCCAGGAAGTAATTTACATTTGATTTATACAGTATGACGACCATGACTTTTTACCTCTGAGCACTGGTGCAAAATGCTTGTTTTAGCATGGGTGTTGGTAGAGTTACCCCAGCAGAACAAAGGAAAACACAAAGCAGAGCAACAAAAGAACCCCATGCACAGAGATTGTCAGAAGTAACACTGAAAACCATGAAGCTCGTATGTGTGCACACACCCCACTTACTTGTCACCCTGTAAGAAAGACCGCAAAAGAGGGAAAACAAGAAAAGGTGAATTGATTTAGTATATAAAATACATTCATTATTTAATTACTTCAAGACAGCAGTTACAGTACAGTCACTAGTGCTTCATATAGCCAAGCATTCAAGTTGCAGATATTGAATTTACTCCAGTGTATCATAGATATAATTGTAAAAATATAGCTTGACACATCTTGCATCGATTTCCCAGTCTTACAATATTGTCGGGCGTTCTTTTACTGCTGTCAATGTTTTTTTAATGCGAGATGCATTGGAGAATTCTTAAGTCTATCATGAATTTGCTTCAAAAACAGAGACTCCTAATTCCATCGTAGTCAGCTGTTAAAGTGCCTGGCTTTGAAAATGGTGTCCCAGTACTTACTTTATCAAGCAGTAGGCTTTGCTAACATTCCTGAAAACAAAACTTAATATCGAGACTTTGTCCCTCAGTGGCAAAACATGTTGTACCTAGATTTTGATGCCATATGTTCCTGTTGTCATTGTATTATTTAATCCAGTTATTTCAGTAGAACAAAATACGTAAAAAATACACTGAGGGCTCGGTAAATGGGCCTTGCACCACAGCCACGTTATCTCTGGAAAGACATATTTCATTTTGCTTTTCACTGTTTCATTAGTAAATACATAACTTGCCAAAAAAGGTCAGATCTTAAACAAAATCTGAAGCCAGGTTTACATTTGGCCAATACGAAACGCACAGTTAATATCAAAACAAAAGCAGAAGCGGAGAAATCAATAACCTTTGACAAGTAACTGATAGTCTAGAGAGAGGCTCTTAAAAGGTGTTGTTGGTCAAGGTAGCACCACAAATAAACATGAACTTCCACATGAAGTGTCAAAATTACTTTGGATAATTCAATCATGAAAGGAAATTTTCTAGAAAGTTCTTTATAAAGATTGTAGAAAAATTGAATTTATCCTGTTTACAGCTAACAGATGCAATGCCTGCTTTTTGATTTTATTTATTCATTCTTTTGTTCCCCTCACTGGAACTCATGAGGAAATACACTATATCCAGCAGCACGAATCCCAGTGAAAAATGTTGATGGTGACTGCATTCCAGTGCAGGCAAAGCATATTGTAAATAATGTTCTGCCTTTTTTTCCCCACCTCTTTATTAGCTGCTCTCCAATGCTGACTCTTATCAGTGCACTTATATGTCGGTATCTATAAATCGTCAGCATCCACCATTGATCTGATAGTGAGGACAAGAACGAAGTATTTAAATCTCAGCTTTGATTTAGAAGTTTGCATTGGATGTTTTTACTGCCAGGATTCCCTTACCGAGAAGCTGAATTCAGTAAAAAACCATAAGACTAGAAACCCTATGCTTGGAGTCTTCCCATTTCTCCCTCTTCCCCCATAGCTTTTCCAGCGAATTTCTTCATAAAAGGCAATTCAGCTTCAGTAGAAATTTTATGACTGATGTGAAAGCATAGCTGCTCTTTTGCAGGAGCAGGGCTTCTGATACAGGGCACGGAGTTGTGGATAAGTCACGAGTGCCCCTACCTGCAGACAATTTTTAATACAAGGGCTTAACTGTAACTTTCTCAACCTAAAGACTCTTCCTGGGCAATGTTCAGATATTTCGGCTTTGTTTTGGATTAATTTTTTATGTACTGTGGCGGCTGCTGTCCTTAGCTTTTGCTGCTTAATTCTTTGCTAATTGTTTGGCTTAGAAAGGAGCTTCTCTAAGGGTCCTGAGGTCAGTCTCTGTAAACGACGTTGGTTTCTGGCCGTGGCTCATTAGATGAAGACATTAGAGAGGTTGCCAGACCTTGTCTTTGACTTTGACACCTGAGAAGAAAGCATGCATATAATGTCAAAAGAGTTACTTTTGACTTTGTGCTCTCACACGCACACAACCTCTCATTGTTATGCTTGAGAAGAAAACTCAAAACACTTCAGTGGTTCAGACATATTATTTTGTCAAGTCCTTACTCTGTCTTGTTGACAGAATACATTTTCTCAAAAGCTGAAATCATTCTGTCAAGGAAACTTATTTTGTTCAATAATCCTGCTTGTTGACAAATGTTCAAAAGGGAAAAAAATCTTCAATTATGCTGGGAATGTTCGGCCTGGTATCTCCAGGTTTATTTGTTTTGCCATGGGAAAGAATGGTTATTAGTTTGTAGGTGAACTATCCAGGTCGTGATGTAATGAAAGAAAAACGTATCTTCCTTATACTTACGTGAGTGTGCTTTAGGGGAGGCTTTTTTTCAAAGCAGTTTGTTCAATTTTAGGTCACATTCCAAATGACTGATCAGCAGTGGAGGACAGGCAGCATGTGTATCAAGAGAGTGGAGGAAGGATGAGGGGAAAACAGACATAGCTGTCATTTATGTCAAGCAGCCATGGCAATGGAATGAAGACGCATTTTCAAGTGGACTGATATTAATACAAATGCAAAAATATGAGAATGATATAAAGTGTTCTCACTGGGCGATTTCTACTTATCTTCTCCCTATGCCCTCCCAATTAAGTCAGTTCCAATTTAGAAAGGTAAGTTCCTGTGTTTTGGGTTTGTTTTTTTTCAACTGAAGAAGAGCGGAAAATATGCCAGATTTGCTCCATTGAGTGTCAGGAGAACTACGAACACCTTAATATTCAAATCCTAATTGTCGTCATCTCAATCCTGGATCCTGTGTAAGGATATATGTGCAAGGCACCATGAAGAACAAAAGTGTTGCCTTCCTTGCTTGTTTTTGTTTTTAGGTGGCGTTGGAGATAAGCTTACACTAATTTTAGTGGGTTAGAATTAAGCTTTTGAGGCGGAGACCTGGCTGACATTTCTTCTGTGACTCTTAATGGAATTTAAACTTTTGAGAAATTTAAGGCACTTGGAAATACCTGTTGGGCATCGGAGGATATCAGGGAAGAATTTTAAGCTGGTTTTGATAGTATTTTATGAGGTATAGTTTGTTTTGTATTTAAAATTTAGTCTAATGAGTGTTTGTATGTTTTAATAGTTAAGCCTTACGAGCTATCACTGCTTCTGATCATGTATCTTCTCCACTGCATATTTGCAAATGATGATGGTGTCTGTGTACTTGTGTTCCATTCTTCATCCAGCTTCATCAATAAACCTCCACTCAGTCCCATAATCCAGTTCTGCAAGAACTTCCTGTGTTGATCCTTGGGTTTGTTCAGGTTTCTTTTGCTCTCTAAACTCCTGACAAGTAAAATAAATACTGTGATTTAGTTTTGGATAATGATCCTAGTCCATTAATTGATACTCACAAAGTTTTTCATTCTTTAATAGTGCAGTCACTTTTTTGTTGTATTTTGACTTATTCTGTTCTTCCCCACTGTGCTGTCTGCCACATTTGTTTAAGCAGAAGGATGGGTATTTTTTTTCCTTTTCATACATTTCATTCATTCTATTGATTTACCAGTCCTTTGTAGTCTTACTGTCAATTGTCTTGATCTCTTTAATTCCTAATACACAGCATTTTTGTCATACATTAAAAAAAGGTGTCATTCTATCTGATTTTCCATTCAAAGGTAATTCACATTTTTGAAATAATAAGCAGTGCATTATAACGGATGCTTCTTTGACACCTTTAGATCAAAGAGAAAAGCAACAGGGTTTTTAATAGATACTCTTAGATGTAAATCATATTGAAAGTCTGAGCAAAAGTAGAGCAGTCCCGACTTTTCCTTTCAGACAGCCAGCCTTTCTATTTATTGGTTTCGTCTCACATCATAGTACAAGTTTCACACCAGAACGTGTTCAGCAGAGTATCCGAACAACATCATGAAGTTTCTACAGCTCTGATGTTCTCACCTACAGACACAAAGTTTGAAGAATGTGTTTTTATTAAACTCCTCAGTTACAAGAAGATTCTGCTGTTCATGTTGTGGGTGTATATGAGGATGGCTGCTTGGCCCCTAAGTGCTTTAGCAGATGCCAAGTGTTTGTGTGGTGAGAGCTGCCCAGTGCTCTCAATGGAAAAGCCCAGAGTCAGTCCACGCAATGATGACTGCTGCATCGGAAGTCGGCAGGGGAAAACGAGCCTTTTTAGCAGAAGGTACTGGACCTAAGCAAAAAAATATCTACAGTACTGGCAGGGACATGTGGTGATTAATTTTATAAAAGTCTTTGTTTTGCTGATGTCACTGTTCTGTTATTTGTTAGCTAAGAGAGATGGGGTGAGATTTTACCGAGAACAGGATTCGCAATTACAGATTTGAAGTCTCAGATAAGCTTCATTGCAACCAGTCAGTAGATGCAATACATTTCCGTGGTGGAAGTATTGAATATACTACATTCTCTGGTGCAATTAACTTCATCTGGAGTTTTCTAGCACGAAGAGGGTTTTGATACATTTGTCTTTGACATCTCTTTTCAAATTGTGCCGTTCTCAAAGCTGATAATATCTGGTCTGAGCTTTCAGACTTTCCTTTTAACAGTCTTTAGTATAATTTCTTCAGGTTTCTCTGGTGAGATGAGCTGCCGATTCTTTGTCCTCTCAAGGTGTTCATGGTAGAGAAAAAGGCTTTATTGCCACCGGCATTAATTCATGTTGTGTATCATTTAGAGGATCATCGTAAGTTGAAGCCTTCTATTTCTGGTTTATTCTCCAAAGTAATGAAAGATTAAGGCAAAATGAATAATTTAAAATAGTTGCTGTTAAGCTCCTTTAGCTGATTGAGTGTCTACAGAGAAACCAAGGCAACTTTTCAGTTGAACTCAGAATAAACGTGAACACACCTAAATAATCATAGAATATCATAATAAATCATTATAAAGTACATTATAAATCATCATCATGATTTATAAATGTTATCAGTTTCTATTATTTTAAATACCTTTAGAAATCATTATGCTTTTTTACAAGGTCACTGAAGTACAGAGCCATGGTTCTATTGTAGTGCTACAGAACATATAAATGAACGTTTCTCAACGTTATAAAGTTGCTGTAGTCCTAATGCATTATGATTCTTTTTTTCATGTGGTGACAGCAAATGCAGGAAGCAAATTTTGTGTATCTTTCTTGAGTGATGCTGAGCAGTTGGTTCCTCTCTGTGCTAGAGCTTTAATGTATGCACTTACAGTTACAGCAACTAACAAGGTAAAGAGATGTAGGACCTCTGCTTTGAGCCAATGCGGCTACATTCTGAAGTTCTTATATTCTTCAGTGCAGTTTGTATGTTTTCATGTTGTGTGTTCTTGAACATCATGATGCATGATAGGAGTCCTGAAGATTAAGGAAAGAAAATTAATAAACCTAAGGTTTCACATCCTGTATGTATACCTGTAAGGCCCTTATCAGGGTATAGTTGTGAATGTGACTGCGCTGGCTGATCAAGCAAACAATAATGCCAGAAATAGTGGGAGTGCCTGACTGAACAGAGAAACGTGAATTCCCATACACAAGACTTTCTGAATTAGTGCTCCATCATGGTTAGGGATTTAATGTAGAGACATTGATTTACTAAAAAATGTGTTATGGAATGTTGTAGAATTGTTACAGAGTGCTAGTTTATAATAGCAAATCTACCCCGTTTTCATCCCCTTTTGTCTCATCTGCTGTATGCTCAAATATTTTTCAGTGATTTAAGAACAAAGGAATGAAGCTGAGATGAAAGTAGTCCTATAGTTGTAGCAAATTATTTTTTTTTCGTTGTTTTCTGTAGCAGTATCCATTTAAAAACTCCTACTGTTTATTATATACCAGGGTGATTTTGAATAAGTTTCTAAAAAGAGCAATACAATATTCTAGTATGGTCTTTGTTATGCTGTGTTGAACATGCTGTCAGAAAAAGCCATTGCATATTAAAAGTATATTTAGATTTTTTTTTTCAGGAATTTGTTCTGTAAAATCTGCACTTTGTTATTTTGCTATTTCTTTTTTTTTTGCCTTTTTTCCCCTTGTATTTTGGACAAAAAGGACCCTGAAACATGTATAACATTTTCTTTCACGGTTTTTGTCTTGTTCCAGTGTTTTTTTATTTCAGTGATACTATTGCACCTTGAAAGCCAAGGTGGGAAGTATTTTTTCTTACACGGACAAGAATCATATGTCTAGTCACTTGTTTGTGGATTGGTTAAATCATGCCTTGGTTCTAAATGTTGACCTCAACTATTTTATAGTATTTCTTCCAATATAAGGAAAATGCATGTCCTTTACCATAATTTAAGTTCTGAATCTGTGAAAAAAAAATTACAAAAAGGTGATAGAAACTCTTTTGGGAGGGGAGCTGACTTGTGTCTCAAGAACCTGTTTTCCAAATTACCCAATATTTTGGCCACCACCATGAAGCAAAATAATTTTAAAGCATTTGAGTCAGCAGATTGATTTCAGGGAGTTTAGAATAGCCCAATATTAAATAGTAAGCAATTTTCAACCATAACTATAGTGGAAGTGCTATTCAGCTGTAATATATGGAAAATAGGTAAAATAATTCACTTGTGTAATACCTGCACTGCATTTCAATGTTTACCACCTCAGCAGTTTTTAAGAAAAGAAAAGTATTAATATGACAAATCATATACCCTAGGATAATTAGAAGATGTGCTTAACTCCAGCATTATATCAACTTTCTTCTTCAGAAGCTTCCTACTCTAAACTTTTGTTGTGTTGGGTGAAAAAAATTAAGGTCTGTTCAGATGTCAGTGACAGAAAGACCCTATGAATCTTGCCGAGGAGATCTTCACAAACACAGATGTCAGTCAGCAGATACAGTCATGGTGGAAATAATCGCTCTTATGTCACAGTGAAAAACAAGCCTAGAACGCAGCCACTGTGAGGAAGACGTTCTGGAAGGTTCCGAGCTCCATCACTCCCAGCTAAAAGTATTACTTGTTAAGGGAAAGACCCTGCTTTTGCCACTGTTTTTTTTTACTGTTGCCTTTACTTGTATCAATCATGTTTAGTTTTTTTTTTAATCAGAGCCTTCAATGGTCTATGTCTGCGTCCTTTTCTTGGTGTCTTCTATTGTCCATTCCCTTGGAGCATAAGCTCTTAGGAGCCGCAGTTGCGTTTGTTACTGTCTGCGGTGGTCATGGTTTTAATTGCAATGTGTTGAAGATGTGATAAAAATAATCGATTAAAAGCATCATATTTCATAAAAAGATTTATTAGTGACAGATTTTGCCACACTTTCTGTATATGGTTGTCCACTTGACTCTCTGGTCTGCTTCTGACTAGTCATTACCAAGTCTGGTGTTTTCTCCTCCTCCTCCTCAAGTCTTAAAACCGAAGATTGCAAATTGCAAAACATCACTGGAAAAATTCACCTGAAAAAAGACAGATTTTGGTAGAGAAAATAGGACTTGTCAGTAGATTCTCAGAATTGCACTGTCAGATGTAATAGAGAATTAGATTTGTTTTGTGGGGCCTTATACAATGACAGCAAAGAAGTATTTCACCAGGAAAAAGATGCTATTAAAGATTTTGTAGATGACTATAAGTGATGCTGCACTTAATTATTGAAGCAGACTGTCCGACGCTGTGGCTCTACCTAGGAATTTAGCTGCTTCTAAACTCCCAGAGATGAAAAGTTAAAGTATGGAAAACAATCTATGAATTTATTGTTCAAAAAGCTTCCTCAGCAATTTCCTCCCCTCAATCTAACTATAGATGCTGTAGAAAAGTAAATAAACTAGGCATATTTATTCTGTGCGCCTTGATGATTTCCAGAGAAAGTTGTACAGAGTAAAACACTTTCAAAATAATTTAATGGTGCCTGGATTTCCCTGATGCTGAGCTGCTACAGATGTCATTCCAATACATGTGGAAAGCAGGTTTCTTGACAGGTGTGCTTCTTTCTGTCACACAGCAAGAAAATGCACATTAGCAAATTAGGAGCTCTTTGTATGAAATACCAGACACAATTTGGGGGTTTCTGAGGATGATAAACTTCTTTTTGGTCTAACATCTGGATCTTGTTATTTCAATAGCTTTTCCTCAGTGGTGGAAACATTGTCTAATGTGCACCTTCTGTCATGCTGGTTGGTTTAAATGTTTATTTGGGAGAAGAAAGGAAAACATTTTCAGTACTAGATATCTACAGCATGAATCTGTTACAGTATTGCATAGATTGGAAACAGAAGTGATTTTAAATTCTGGGGAGCAGATGGTTCTCAAAAACTTGAGACAATATGCTTTTCCATCAATTTTAGGCCAAGTGCAAGTATTTATGCCTGGTATTGTAAAAAGAACTAAATTAAAAAAAAAAAGCCAAATGACAATAAAATATTTCCCAAATACATTTATTATCATGTGACTACTTCAATGTTAGTTTTGCTGAAAGGTTGTTCCTTTGTCTTTTTAGCTAGCTTTAGATTTAGTTCTTTGAATCCACAGCTCTAGTCTCACAGTTAGGATGGATTCCCTTGGAGTTTTGTGTCTGTTGTATCCTTTGTTTTCTTTTTTCCCCATGGAATTTTGTATCACCTGCTACTGTGCAGTTGGTTGAAGATATGATTATCGTATCATTAGCCATTACTTGTGCTGTAAATACTACCATGAGAAAATTGATTTCATTTTTGATTGCCAGTATTGTAGCAAATGTAAATTATGCTTGGGATTATTAGGAAAAAACCTAGATGGGTGATTGTACGGGTTCTCTAGAACGGCTGTCAGGTCTAAACGCCAAGTAACAACGAGTTCACAAGTCATCAAAATTTTTAAAAGTAACTTTTGAGAAGATGGTAATTTCAAATACAGACTTTCTGAAGAAAATAAACCGGTTAATGGTATCTTGCTGAAATTAGGGTATAGTCCTGTTGTTTTTATTGATTGATTTACAACTTTTGGAAGCTTCCAATGTACTTAGCAGAATTACAAGCTCCATTTCTGGCTTCCATCAACTTCTGTCACTGTTGCAGACTTGGCACTGTATGACTGACATATAAAGCCATAACTTCACAGTGGAGCTACAAACATTTATAGTAGGAGAATGAAATAAATGAAAATGCTTTCATCATTTAAAGCAGAAGGGATGTCTAGGGTGAGAGTGGTGGGTTCATTAGTACTTGTTTGTTTAACAGGAATTGGAAAGACACCAAACAGTAAATCATGCTGCCAGCAGTATCTCCCTCACCTCACAAACAAGCAATACAGCCTCTGCAAAAGTGAAGGAATGTTACTGCATGTCGTTTAGTCAGAAAAATAGAAATATGGGTTTGGTCATGCAGAAGCTTCATAGCAGTTTAAATGAGTGGGTTAGCTGGGACGTAACATTTACAGAGCTGAAAATGATGCTATGATCCACGTCACTTCAGATACTGTAGGTATGTCGGTTTATCTTATACTGACAGTGAGGCCAGTGCTGTGTTGAATCACAGTCTTTTCTAAAGATGCTACTAGTTTTTGAAATGTATAAATGTAGTTTTCATAACTGGCCAAAGTCTTGTGGTATGTGAGATGGCAGCAGGCTGAAGTTCAGATTTCAACGCAGTATTCAAGCACATTTAATGCTACACGTGTGAAATTAATAGGACTACTTATGTCTAATATTGTAAACATTATTACAAGATATTGAATTGAGCTGTTTCAGAGAATATCTAAACCCAAGTGTTAATAACTATTATATCTAGCAAATATGTATGTAGATTTACTATTTAGATAGAAGGGCTTTCCAATTTGGGATATAATTTGGTCTGTAGTAGCTACATGAATGGCTGTTTCCTAGTTGTCTTATCTTTAAACGTCTTCTAGTAAAAGACATTGGATAGTTAAATATTAATAGTAGCATATAAAAATGGAGAGGATAAGGCAGTATAATCTGTGAAAGTGACATGGAAGAACAGCATGTAATTAAGTCTAAGCATGTTATGATCAGAGTAATGCTGCCTGAAATATTCTTACTATATCACTTTTATTTAATTTTTAATAATTTATTTTTCATTTAGATAAAATAAAAATCAGATCACAATAAGAAATTGTGTTTGTGAATGAGTGTATTGCTGATATTTTATAAGTCATGTCAAAAATGATAGGTGATATTTTGATGAAAAATGTAAGCATGAGAACATGACTAGCAGTAAAAATAGATTTAGAAAGTATTACATTTGTGTAGTAGCTTACATTTAATTTTGTAAGCTGAAAAGAAATATATGAGAAAAAATTTCCAAGTAAGTTACAATATAAACAAAAATTCAATTTTATTAAAGGAAAAACAATTATTCTAAGTTACTTTTCCAAATCTGACTTTCAGTTTTAAAAATGTCATTAAATGAAATATTTGTTTATGTAAGATGCCGAGACTGGTGCCATGAACATCTAGGTAATAGATTATGCAGCCAGAAAGGGAGTATTGTCTCATCTAGTCTGACTTTGTGAATTAATTTTTGTTTGCATTGGTGCAGATCTTATAGGAAAAAAGAGAAACCACCATATCTTTAAGATGATTAGCGTTGAAAAATCTTCTGTTTGCCCCTAAGCTGGCACTGTTACAAAATTGAACCTTATTTCCTACTATTTCCAATTTATCTTCCAGCCATTTAATCTCATAGTTCTGTCTGGTAGACTGAGCCAATTGCCAGATTTTTCATCTATAGAGCAACAGTTGATCTCAAAAGCTTGACCTTAAGCTTTTTGATAAATAAAGCATAGTGAACTACTACATTCCCCATGCATATTGTCCTGTCATTTAACCATTCTCATGGAATATATCTGAACGCTCTTGCGTTCAAGGGGGTTTTTTTAATGTTTGGACAAAACTTGGATACTGCATTCTGAGTATCTTTGCTTACTTGAGGTTTTTTCTGTTTATTTCTGAGTATTAGACCTTTTGGACTCTGCTGGAGTCTCACATCCTGGCCAATTATCCACTGGAATTTCAATAGTTTTTTCAAGAACCATTACTTTGCAGGACAATATCTATTCTGGTATAATCATGATTCTTTTGATACTAAAGGTATGATTACATATGGCTGTATCAAAGTAAATGTTAATTGTATGCGTGTTACCAAGCTATCCAGATCGCTCTGGGTTCAGGGACTATCCACTTTATAGTTCAATGCTTTTGCATCCTTGTGGATCTGTGACATTTACCAGGGAGCAGATTGGGTGTCTTTTCTTCTAATTAACCAAATAAGAGTGAAACAATGTAGTGCCAAGAATGTATCCTTTTGGGGTCTTGTTAGAAGGACATATTGATGAGAATTCTATTGTACGCCTATAGGTAAAGACCTTCAATTAGTTACTTTTATTCAATTTAGCTTGTACCTTCTTTATTTTGTATTAGTCTTTCTAGTTGTTTGAAGTACGCGGGATTAATTGTATTGCTCTAAATTTAATAATCCACTGGGTTCCATATCAGCTATTCCATAATTTTCTTTGGGATTAGATTTTATTAGATGTGGATCTGTCAGGTGTGATGTCTCCCTAAAATCTGTCTTGTCCTGACAGATCTATTGTAATCAAACAGAATGTAAGTGAATGTAAACTGTTATCCAAGGATAGGGTTTCATGTACCAGTAGCTACGCATTTTAACAACCTCAGTTTAGGATCTTTCTGTGTTGAAGTTAATTGGAACTGGCAGACAGTCATCGCAGGTGAGACACAGTCTTAGAGACTAACACCTTTATTCAGGAAAGAACTAGTTTATATTTTGTGTATGCCACAATGCATAATGCAATTCCTGGCAGACTGAATGATAAATATGTCATAAATTTGCTTTTTAACTGGTGCTTTTTCGCTTATTCAATTGGAGTAGGCCTTTTTTGGATATTATCTTGGATTTGCTACAATCAGATAATCATCTATTAGCTTTTTAGAATTATGTTTTTCTATCTTAGTTCTATCAGATCTTTTCAAGTGTAAAACTTAGTTATTCTAATTTTACTGTAAGATTCAATTCTTATGAATTTTAGTGGCCTTTTGGATGATTTGTACACTTACCATTTCTTTTCTCTTCTGCAAACTTGCTTAGAATGTGTTCAGGAAACTTCTATTTTGACTAGACTATTTGTGGTTCACTTTTTGTACATCACTAAAGTGTTTGCTTTGATCAGAATCACTCAACAGTTTGGGTTTTAATAGTCTGAATGTATCTTTCACTGTTCTGCCATATTTATTGTGCCTAAGTCTTACAGGAGTTGAGAACTTTTCTAATGGGTCCTTAGTTCTCGGGTTTATACATATTCTTTCCTCATCCTTTGATTTCTTCTCTGTATTGATCTTTGTTCTGGGCTGAATTCCCATGATGTGCTGCTGATTTTGTTGCTGCTGTTGTTGAACCAAATGACACCCTGGGAGAGTCAAAGGATCACCACAGTTCGTTATCAAAGGCCAAAGAACCCATTTTGTACAGGAGGGTAGGGCAAATAAATTATAGCTGGTACAAGACACTGTGGCTGCTTGTCAGGAGAGGTTAATGCTAAATTGAATTGTAATGAAGTGTTTTGATTTGGGAATGGTTAAACTTTTCATTTTGATTTAAAAAGTCAAAGTAGTATTACAGAAGTTATGAATGGCCCTTTTGTTATCCATTCTGAGCAATGTATTTTGGAATTTGCTTTTAAATAGCAATACCAACAATAACTTGGTATAACATGTTGATCATCCTATTTTACTTGAAAACAACTTCCAGTTTCAAAAATTATTAAATTGAGAGACTCTTTTTGCTCATTAGGCTCTTCCTCAGCCAGCGTATTTGTACAGCACGATGTGTGGAATAATACATTTGTATATATTAGTGAAATATCGATGGCAGTTCTAGCTCTGAAGTAGCATAATTTTAATTATATCTGACACAGGGCCCCTTTGATGCTTTTCCATTGATTTATTATTTGAAGTTGATATCAGTCCAGATTATATACTGCAAATGTGTTCCAGAAGAAAGTCATACTGCTTATCTTTGCACTGGAGCTCATAGAGAACACCAAAGCTGTGATATTTTGTTTAAAACAGTACAACCTTGAAGATGACAAAAGAACAAAATGAAAATAAATTATAGGGAATGACTAGACATTTGAATATGTGACTATAATCGAGCCAGGGCTTGGAAAGCACCACAGAGGATCTAAATATTTTGTTGATAACAGCAGAACCCCATAGTTATACTGCTATTTTACTGTTCTTGAGAATCACTGATACTATTATATGTTTTTCTTACACATATGAAGTAGGAATATCCTGTCAAAAGAGGGATAGAAAGAAAATTGAAATACATAGATATAGGCCATTTTATTAAAAAAAAAAAGTTTAAGTAACTTTTAAGATTTTTTTCTTAAAAGCAATTTATGGGCACACAAGTTGTACTGTTTAGTAGCTTTCATTTAATTAATATGAACATGTTGCTGAGATTACAACAAATATGTCAGAATGATTAAAGGAAGTTAGAAAAGACTTTAAAAATGTTGAAAAATAATGATAACTAGTGACAGTGCTGTAACTTTTTACTGTAATTATTGTACATAAAATAAGTAAAACTTTACGCAGAGTATTGAAAGCTTATTTTTTAAGTGCTATGACGTCATCTTTCAGAACTTCTGTGGTGCAAACTGACGCATTTCTGAATTTTCAAATGTACATGTTTATAGCAGAGTCCAGATCCACCTTCTAGACCCAGGCACGGTATACAGGAACAAAGAGCAGCACATAGATCCACATTCTGTGCACCGCATGCTCTGGGTTAATCCAGTCCAGAAACTCTGTAGCTGTGTAAAAATGACTCTCTGCTTGAGCTGATGTGCCAGGACGAGGGATGTACAACAAGCATAATCAGTCCTATGGCCAGTTGCTGGCCGATTTCAGATGTTGATATTCAGGACAAGTCTATGATAAGTATGACTAATTTTTGTTGTCGTAGTGCCTCTACTACATATTTGCTGTGATTTATCTTTGTAGAGTTCCTTAGTTATACTAAGGTGCATTCAGAATGCTGTAGGCATATGTATGTACTGTTAGGAGTCAATAACAAACTAAAACACTGTCCAAGCAAAATCTTTATGGTCCTGACCCCTTGGCTCCTATTCAGTTCTCATATTCGACTTTTGCTTTACCAGAAAAGCCACTAGGATACTTTCTATAGAGTTTACTTGATTTCTTGAACTGACCTGAGTGGCGAAGTAACGTTTTAATATTTAATAGTTGGAAGAGTTGCACAATTGGGAAAAATATAAAATATGTATTTAATGATTGAAACTGCTCTGAAGCTTCTTGCAAAATGTATTTATGGTTGGTTGCTATAATAGAATTTTAAATCTACTAGGAATTAAGACTACTGTTCTGGATAGTGGACAGTTTCCAATGGGAAACAAAAAACTTCGCATAGCTTTCTCACTGCAGCTGGTTTGCAGTTAAATGTTAAAGATTTTACTTTTCATTGAAAAGGAAATCTATTGCTTGCTTCAGCTAGCATTTAACAAACATGCGAAGTATGAAGGTGATTATCCGACTGAGGATGAAATGCTGTAGTATTCCATAACCACAAATGGTTCCCCGAAACAGTTGGTATTTCTTAGTTGTCAGAGAAGCACTTATTAAACTGTCTCTGTTAGGCTTTAGAGCAAATTGCCGTAGCGATGGGAGGCAGCAGCTTCGGCCTCTCTTGACACCTCTTGTTCCACAGGCAAGCCGCAGCCTCACGGAGATAAACCTGTCCCAGCCAAGAGGGACAGCGTCATAGCCACATCCTGGGTCATGAAAAGCTACCAGCTTTTCCCCTCTTACACAAAAATATCTTACTGTAATTAAGACTGAGCTGATAATTACAATGCTAATACATGAGACGGCGCATAATTCCTCTCCTCTCTGAAAGCACGTTAATGATGCCAGGTGGTTGCAAAATGGAAGAGTTTTGCACTTGTGTTCTTTACATAAGCAGAACTGAAACATGGGGAAAAAAAATTTGTCATTTTCACCAGAAAACTATCTGACCAGCACTGCAATTCAGCTCCTTAGAAATGCCTTGCATTTAAGTGATGTTGCGTTGCACACAAAATACTAGAAATATTTAATCTTTTCTTTTTAATACTGCTCAAGCAATAATATCTATTTACAAATATGTTGTTTTGGGGAAACAAATGCTTTTGTGAGTATATTGATCAGAATGTGTTCCTTTCACTACTTTCTAAAGCCTGAGAATGATCTCTTTTTTTAAGACTATCTTCCATGAATTCTTGCATGACTTTACCCAAATGGAATGTGAATAGAATATAAAATTATACGAGAAAGCGTTAGTGACAACTGAGATATGGTATGTCTTGAGATTTACAGTGAGGGCTTCACACTGAGACAGGGCATTCAGGCAAGCTCTCCCATACCTGGCTACAAGCCAGAGAGCCTTCTTAGTCATCATCAGTATCAGCCAGACCCATCTCCTGACATCTGCACTACCAATGCTCTACCTATGCACCTTTCCTTAGGACATGCTCTAGAGAATGAGCTGGACAGGCTCACTTCTGAGTGCCCAAGCTTTTAACATTGACAGCGACAAATCCTGTCCCAAGAGGCAACTTCCCTCCGATTTGGCTTCAAGTCACTGCAGAGGGTAATTTCAGACTGCTAAAATGGCGTGAAATGACTGCGAGTCAGTTGTGTTTTCTTTTCTAGGGATTGCATTGATTCTGATAAAGGTTTTAAAATACTGAAATTATTTTCACAAGCCAGGGCTATGCTTCTGTTACTAGATATTAAAGCATTGATTTTGGTCGCTTACTGTATAAACTTCTTTATATAGTATGCGAAAAAGATCAACAAAGAGAAATAATGATTTTAGACTTGCACAATGGTTTGAACAAATCTAAGCAGTTCCAATGACGCTAGCATTTAACATCAGTTTTTTCCAACTGCATTTCACTTGTAAATATTTTCCCATTGGAAGCACCATATGATTCTCTAGGAAAAATACCAGTCTCCTGAGGTTTTGCTCATTTAAATTCAGAATCAGATGGCATCAGGCAGAAAATAAGTCATCCCCTTATCCTATTCTTATGCTGACATTTCAGAAAATGAACTTGCTTCTAGGGTGTAGTCCTATATGAACTTACATAAGAAGCACAGCCTAAGGTAACATCCACTTTTCACATTACATAAAGCAGAAATTTGCTTGTGGAAGATGATATTACTGTTGAAGGCTCATGTTTAAAATGCTTGTGCTTTAAAGGTTTCATAACCTTAAAAGAAGGCTGTAAATAAGCTTTCCAATTCCCATCCCTAGAAAATTTCAGGTCAGGATTTAACCAGGTTTGGATGTGACTTTTAGCTTGCAGATTGGATTAAATTAAAACTTCTGAAAATCACAATTTCATAATTAATAGTAAGAAATATTTCTGAAACTTTGAAATGCTAGTTGGTTAATTGACTACAAAATGGCAAAGGAGGTCCCCAGAGAGATGCCTACATACACTAGAATGCCCTGTGGAGATCTTTGTCACCTGTTAAAGGTAGGTAATATAGGGAGAAAGGTAGTGCAAAGACCCTCGGTACATCCACCACTCCCGAAATTATTGTCCATATTGTTCTGTTCCAAATGTCTGTGCAGATATTTCATGGTGGGCTTTTAATTGCTAGAGCTTTCTCCATATTACTTGGTTTCTTTGCAGTATCAGAAGCACAGTCACAGGTAAATAGCTGTCATGGATAACTTGTGAATGGAAGGGTGAAAAAAAGGTAGCTCAAAAATGTGTTGAGGAGAGTTAGAAGATGAAAAATTGGCAAAACATTTTTTCAGTAAGGAAATAAAAGGGAGAGATACACTATACGCTACTAGGAAGATAACTGATCAGTGGTTTGTTTGCTGTCCTATGCATTCCCTGCAAGAAGTTTTCTACTATGTCATCTATTGTCATCATAGATATCCTGGAAGTGATGGATATATGGCTGTGGTATTGGTGGTATTTGGTCTCTGAGTGACCTCAAAGAGAGGAATTATTTTATCAGAATATTCCTGTCAGAATGCAGGTGCTTCTCTGCATATACTTAAGAGCTTCCTAATTTAAAACCAAACTCAAACCCTTCTCAAAATAAGCAATTACAATATGGTTTAAAAATACTATTAGCATGAAATCAACAATTCAGCAATTTAGCAATGTAAAATGGCATAAAGCAAAGATTTAAAATGTTGAGTAATAGCTCACTAGGGATGCTAGAAGTGTTTATGTTACAATGGCAAGCAATGGCATCAACTGGGATACAAACTCTACCAGAGGCTGTGTAAATGAAAAGTGGAAGGCAGATGTTGAAGGGTCTGTGCATTAAGTGGAAAAAGCACATCAATGAACAACCTGTTTTCAGCTGCACAGTCTTCTGCGTGACTTCTCTTGCTTACTCTCCTATACACGAGTTCTCAGTGTGTAAAATGAGGCTGATAATAATTCTATTATGAATCCTACTCTGGTAGTATTCCCAGTGAATAATTGTTCATGTCAATCATTTCCGTGATAATCACAAGGGATATTAGGGATATCATTTTCTTTCATCTAGAAAAAAAAATCATGCAAGTGAATGCCTCCAGATGAAGCTGTATGACTCTTGTACTGTCGCCATATTTAAAGGCTAGAGAAATGCATATCTTGAGAGCTTTGAAGAGTATATGTGAGGTTTTGCTTAATTCAGTATAGGTATTGGAAGAGCTCTCATACAGAATTTTATCACAATTTGTTTCATTTCATTATAGTAATTCAAAAATTTTGTATAATTACAGTGTAACATTTTAACTTTCTCAATTTTGACAATAATCAGATATGACAATCCATTTCAAACATATATTTATAACATATGCTATAATTTATTTAGCATGGTAATTTTGGGGAATGGGATTGGCAAAAAAGATCAAGCTTCTGGATTCCTGAAAGTCTACATTTTTGTTCTGTATTGGAAACACGGTGACACCTTTATGCGAACAAGTACATACATGTCAGAAATTGCACATCTTAGTTTCTATACTGTAATCCTAAACCTTAGTGATACCCAACTAGTAATGAACTCTCAATTCATTTCCTGTGCAGGATAGTACAATTTCCTTACACACCTAAGGCATATTTTTCTGACTGTTTATTTCGTGTATGAGGTCATACATTTTTTTTCTTGCCTACTGAGTGCTGCTGAGTTCTGTTACAAATCAGATATATGATGTTTCTTTAAATAAACAGATGTAAATCATGCACTAAAATCATACCAAGTGCAAGAGAAACATGTATTGGGTGGTATTTCTGAAGATGCTGCATTCTGTTTGTATGTATTATGCAGAGAACTTTGACACTAGACTTTGATCTACGTTAAGCAGAGCGTATACGTAGGATGCTGAATGGTTGTGAGTGTTGCTTTGAGACATTCTCATACAAAATATATCTCATATCTACCTTGGCTGTAAGACAAAACGTGTCTACAGGTTGAACTGCTTATTTCAGCCCTGTTGTTGCCTGTTCTTCATCCAGAGGTTCTCATTTGTCTTCCATGTTCTGCTGTTTACTCACTGAAAGCAGCAGCAAGAGATGAATGTTATTTATGAAAAAATATACTCAACAAGTCCAAAAGTGTTGGCCCTCTATAGATTGTCCGAGCTTTGCTCAGATTTTTGTTAGAATGTATGGCCCAGTCTTTCTGTTATGCAGTTTGAAGGACAAAGGACACATTCAAGGTCTACAGTGTCATCAAGTCAGAACACATACTTCTACAGGCCAAATATAAAAATGTATAATCTTCAGCTGTTGCATACACTCTCTTGTTATCTTCAGTTTCACTGTGAAGTCCTTTACTTGCCTCTAAGACTGCCACAAGAGTTTGAGTATCAACACAGTTAAAAAGCTAGGGCCCTATCTCACGGGGATCTGTAGTCTAGATGCTCTTCTATCAGCTGTGCTTAATCTGAAGCCCATTCCTGAAGCAAATGAAGCAGAATAAACTTCAGATGTAAGACTCCTCTCAGTCTCATTATGAAATAGGTGAGAGATTAAAATGAGGTGAGAGGCTGCAGGGATTCAGTTCTCTGCCTGAGAGAGATAGGAGCTAGCATCTCCTCTGTGCCTGCCCCAGCCACAAAGCTGGAGGGCCATCTGGATATCCGGCTTTCTGTCAGTCCTACTGTACTGAACGACTTGCGTGAAACTATCGCGTGGTCGTAGGACCAGAAGAACCTGGTGAGAGTGATCATGCTGTGGTTTGAGGAGAGCAGGTAGAGGATGTGTTCAGATCCAAGGTCTGAGAATTCCGGTGTTCTGTGTTCACAGAGAATATTTCAATGTTTCTTAGTGCTTTTATCTCAGTCTGGTAAATGCACAAACAGGGTTGCTCAGTTTTCATTCAGGAAAAAGGTTCTGTGGTTTGCCACCCTCATATATCAGGGCTTTCTCAGATTTGGGATTGCAGCTTTCAGATTGGTGAAGGGAAAATGTCTTTCAGTGAGTAAAGAAAACCTGCTAATAATCAGCCACATACTCCTCCATATTCAGAACTATTCTTCAATGTCAATATTTTTTCATTTGACTGCACCACCTTCCATCTTTGATATCTACCAGTTATTAAAAATTTTTTTTCCCTTAATTTCTAAAATACTTTGTCCCATAACTGAAGCAGAAGCCCAGCTTTCAATTCAGGAAGCTGACTTGTTAAGCAAACCCCACTTTTTCAATATTTTGTTACAAGAAAGAGACAACTTTGATAGCTTAATATCACACTCCCTATCACAGTGTCTTTCCTCAGAGGAGGTTAGAAGACAAAATTTAATCCACTAAAAAATAGTAAGCTATGATGGAATTGAGTGTGGAATTTAACAAAGTCCAAAATGAAATGGTCAGTTGGTAACAATGTTTCTGAGCTGCGTTTGTCTCTTGAAGTTATGAATGGCTGAATTAAACAGGGTGTAAGTATAAATTATTTCAGCCCAGTCGTTCAGTGGACATCTTACTGTTCGAGCAAGGCCACCAGCATTCAGGATTCCAGACAATATCAGATTTCTTCTCATACCTGTTTTTTTAAATTTAAATGATGACCTGTTTGTTTTCAGAACACGGGAACCTACCCATCTTCTGTGGGTGGTATTTATAGGAGTCATGTGCAGACGCCTGAAAAGGTGACTGTACTGTCCAAGGAGCTGAACTTCCTCTGCTGTTCCTAAATGACCCCCTACATGTCTGAGAATCTCTGTCTTTCTGTCAGCTCCTGAAGGGAAAACTGGTTATCTCCAATTGACCAAACGTGACCTTTGCTGTATAAACACTGAACTCTGATGCATTAGGAAACATATGTTTTGGTCAGCTGTGATCTTTTACCTTCCTGGGTCTGATAGAATGCGTGAATGAGCTCCATTCTTCTGTTAAATAATTCCTTAAAACATGCAATTTATGTTTTAAGTAAGAGACATAATTAGTCGTTGTACCTAGTTACCATCAAAAACAAAGAATGCATCAAACCCTCTCATTACTATTCATACAAAGTGAATTGCTCCTTTCAGTTCCCATTCATTATTATTTAACCGTTAATCCAAAAAGTTTATAGACTCATGTTATGAGGATGATTATTTTTTTGGTTGGTGTCCAAAGGGTCATTTTGAAAGAGGCTCATTTCAGAAGGGTTGCAGAGTACGTAGATTTGCAGGAGCATTTAATGTGTTTTGCTTCCAGTCTTTCCCTCACTGGGCAGCAGGCCAGGAACTGTCTGAGGTTTGCTTTGTAAGTACTGAATCACTAATGCAAAGGCAGTGAAAGTACATAGCTATCATACCCATCTGTCCAATATTACTACACATGGAACTGACCATATTGAACATATTGAATTAATTCCACTGCAGCGTTGCCCATCAAATTACTTGACTCTTTACATCACCCTTTTTTTGCTCCCTAATGCAAAACATCCATTTTATTTGACAAGCTCTTCTTTGGCTTTGGCCTAAACAGAGAATGGGGATGATCTTGGCTCACTTCACTCTAAATAATCGTTCTTTAATTACACTAGAGGTGGTATCATCTGCAGTAATTACTGAAAAGATGTCAGCTCTCAGATAATGGAGTAAAACATTAGTGGAACTGAGCTGGCCCAGACATTTGCTCATAGAAACCCCCGACTCATTCTGCAGTGCCTTGGCATCGTTCTTAGCACCATGTCAGTCCTAGTTAAGGTTTCAGCTGAGTACCTGACTTAGGATCTTTCAGAAGTTCCATATACTGTAATGCTTATGTGTATTGTTTTGTTTAAAAATGAATTTTGCTTTTTCCTGAGAAAACACAATAATTTGTGGTTTATGACAGATTTTCACACCTACCGGAGTCCTGTCTCTGAGACTTCCTTGTAAGCACCCAAATCTTTTTATAGAGGCCCGTGACATCTTGAGATGGACAGACCATGCTGATGCATACAGGCCTTTTTCAAGCTGATTCGCAGCAGCAGTAAAATCTTTGGTATAATTTGACCTGAAAAGAGTACCCTTCCCTTGTGAGAAATTACTGGATTATGCACTTGTAAATGAGAGCTGTTAGCTTATAATGAGAATAAATTTTTTTTGCAGATATGAGTAAAATAAAGGTAGATAATGGGTGGGTAGCACTTGCAGTTTCTTACATGAGTGACAAAGGGGCACCTACTTTCAGGTCTAGAGCTCTGAAGGATTCTGCTGGTAGGTTAATTAGCAATAGGGTTTCATTCATTTCGGAGTATTCACATAAAATATCTAAACCTCTGTATAATTAAAGCAGTCACAGTCTAATAATGTGTTTGCTTTCTTATTTATTTATCAAGAATTTAGTTGTTTTCTCTTATCCAGATTTAGTCTTATAACAACTTTTTTGATAGTAGAAACCACCACATGGAAAGCATATACATTGCAGACAGGTCGAATATAGCTGTATTTCTGAGTTCTGTCAAAATAATACCAGTATTGTCTGAAATTCAGTCCTGGGGTTATTTATTCCACTGAATAAGTTAGTTCAGTTAAAAATCACAAAATCAAGGTATGGTTTTCCAAGAACTGGCCAAAGTTCTGACACATTATAATGAAATCTATAACGGAGAAATAAAACTAGATTAAAAACTTGTTTCAAGCGACTGTGTTTGGAAATGTACAGTTGTGACTTTCTAAATGGTGTCTTTGATTAAACATTGTTTAGCCTTGCTGGAGTTGTGAAATTCTTTGAATCTAACAGCCCAGTAAAGTTATAATTATATGAATATGGTATACAAATATATAACCTCCCGTGGCTTATATGTATTTTAGACTGTGTAGTCTTCATTCTCCTTTTTTTCCAATTATTTTAGCTTTCATATTCAAAGAAAATAGAAAATCTATCAGTTTATAACTGACAGCAATACTTAGTGAAGCAACAGCAGTCATTTGTTATTCAGTTAAATAGAGAATCTAATATTATTCCAATTAAAAATAAGCCAGATGAGATCTTCAGAAATCACTTCTTATGCATCTCCTCACATATGTTACTTTTCAAATGAAGAAACCTAACATATGTGGAGAGCACTTTGATCCATATGGTATGCTCCCCTTGATATTTTTCTATTAAAAATCTCTATACTGATAAGTCAGCCTTTTGATTTATATAGTTGCTTTTTCCTCAGTATAGAATATTGAAGGCTGTTTTTCTTCCCTTTCCTGCCTCTTCTTCTTCTTCCTAGGTGTAAAACTGTTCTCAGTGTCAGGAGGAAGTTTCAAACCATAAATTGCAGGTAGGGAGCAAATGTGATGAATGCAGGTTTGCTCGTTCTTCTGCAGCACTTGCAGTGAAACCCTGGGCTGTAGGGGTCCCGGGCGAGGCTTGGTGCGAGTTTGCTTCCCTGTTAAGGACAGCAACATGCTAAAATGCTCAGAATTCAGCAGCAAAGATTTAAATGGTGTAGCGTGCACGCAATGGGTGCCAAGTCTCTTATTTTCAGAGATTCTCTTTTTGGTTCACCTTTCTCTGGAACTTAACCTTTCTTTTGGAACCTTCTGAAATACAAAATCCCAAAGGTTTATTGCTATTCAAAATCCATTTACATTCCCATTAAAACTTGAGTTTTTGATGTTTAAAAAAAAATTACCAAGCTTAAAAATTTTCTTGTTTATTGATTGATTTGATTAGCAGCTAATACATAAAGTAAATGTTGGCTCACAGGAAAATGTATTTATTAAACAGTGTTGGAATGAGGTATTTGATTTTGCAGGAATGCGTTGTTTCTTCTGTATGACCCTACAGTGCAATCAGCATGATTTCACCTGCATTTTGATTCCAGCAGGATTTTACACTTCGGTTGATTGTAGCTCCATCTCTTTGTTTTGTTTCTGGTAGACCTACTTGTACTGTTTCTCTTCTGTGTAAGCTACAGCACAGCATATAGCTGTAGATTTTCTCTGCTAAGTCTGATGCTTCCTGTGTTCCCCGTTACCCCACTGTTAGGAGCTTTGGAACTGCAAGCAAAAAGAAATGGGAACGTCTGGTTTGACTCTGAGATTCGCCAGCCCTTTGGCTACAAGGGTGGCTCATCCATGTGCAGCTTTGTGTGAAATTGATAAGAAGTAGACTTAATCAAAGCAGTCCAAAAATCTGTTTTACTGGAGGTATCAGAAATGTGTGAGAAAAGGGTTTAAAGAACTCTGCAGTGTCCTTTAATGTACTGGGTACCTTTTCTACTACAGAAGCGAATCCCGTCTGGGTAAGAAAGCTCATTGTTTTTACAAAATTCAGAAGCTTTTCCTACATTTTCAGAGATACTGTACCGTAGGTTTATAAACAAAGTTCCTCTTTGCTTTCACTGGAGAGTTCTACTTATAAATCAATGACAGGGGTTTTGCCTGTGGGTTTTGTAAGTAAAGTTCAGGAGACAACCTTAAGAAAATAAAGCAGCAGACTCGTTAATGAAAGAAATTAAATGAATGATCTGTAATTCCCCCCTCCCCTCCCCGAAAGATAGCTACTGGCATCCTACTTGTAATTATTTCTGGGTTTGTATCTGGTCTCTAGACATAGCACAAGGCTACTACTCTTGTTAGGAATATTCCCACAGTGAAAGCAGTGATCCTGTCACATGTTGTGTGGAAATTTATATATATGCATTTTTATTTTGCCACATTGATTAATGTCATTATTATAGTATGCATAAGTCAGTGTAGGATGCAGCAGCTTAGCCAGTAGCATTAAGCCATATGAGAAGCATACCTCAGTAAGGAGTGTTTTGGACACGCCAGTGTGAGAGTATTTCTTTGAGTATGTAACATGAAGAAAGATCTTCAGAAAATTAGACTAAGTGTTGTAGCTGTAAAGGGACTTGTGCACGATAGTGTTTAGGGGTAAAAGATGTCAGTTTTGGGTGCCCTGATGTTCCACCGGTACGTTCGGTATTGTGCATGTGCCCTTTCTGGTTTGGGGGTTGCAAATACCCATTTTGGACTAGGTTTGCTAGGACTGGTTTAAGTATCTTTCCTGCTGAAAGGGAGAAGCTATTATAGAAAATTTTCTGTGGCTCTGAGAATCCTATTTTCACGTGTTCACTTTGAGAGAGGGACGTGAATGGATATTTAACTTCAGTAAAAATATGTGTGGAGCTTGTCTGAATTGAAAAAGAATTCAAATTATCAGAGAAGTGTCTTAAGGTTTTTTTTAATATATCAGTTTAAGTTAGCTTTTGTTAAGGCATGACGTAGGCAAAATGTTAATGATGTGTGCTTTATTTTTTTAAATAATTGCCCTATATAAAGAAGCTCTTTAGTTACTGGTAGTTTTTTGGTGAAGGTTGTAATTGTTTCTAAGCTTTCTGTGTATTTGGCTTGTAATTTAAGAGTGCTCATATAAATCTTTAATGAACACTGTCATAAACAAGTTAATATAAACTATTAAATTCTGTTGTGGTGGGGGAAAAAGTTGTGTGCTATGAAAAACTGTATACGAGGAGTAATTGTTTTAAAAAATACTCTATTTAAATTTGAAGCATTTCTCTACAGAGTTTTACCTGAACACGGGAAGAATAGCTTTCAACAGGTATTTAGGAAACTGAACCTTCAGAGGACTTTTTTCCAGTTTATGATTAATCCAAAAGATTAATTTAGTGTGAAAAAAATAATGATGAGAGTTGGATTTTGATGTACTATGATATGATGTCACGTTGAAAGCTTGTAAGCTTTTAGAAGGCACAAGCTACGTGTACTATATTTTAAGATGAATAAAAAAAAGTGCTAAAAATCTTTTTGCAATTGCAGCTAGGATCATCCAGTGCTGTTCACGGTGGTATAACCTTTAATGTGATATCATTGTTACCTTACTGTGATATAAAAGATGTGCTATATGGTATATGCCAAAAAGAAACACTTTTTCTATGATAATTTTCAAGTTTTGCACATTATCTTTTGAATGAAAGGACAGTCAGTGTTAAGTCTTTGGGGATTTTGACATTGACTTCTGTGCGATCAGGATTTCACCCCTAATTATTTTTTTTTCTTTTAAGTGCCTAGACTTAGAGGAAAAACCTTACTGAGTATGTGCTTCTGCCTGGAAAACCCTAGCCGATGTGTGGGAAAGATCACAAAGGAAAAATGTGATGGAAGACATGAGGGAAGCAAAAGAAAGAAAACATGAGAAATATAAAGTCTATGAGAGGACAGGACAAGAAATACCTGTGGGCTTTGTGTGCACAGAAATAAGTGCTTTTATTCCTAGCCCTGTAGTGCAGTGGTTTGAGGATGATAACACGTCTCCGAGCTGCGAGCCAGCCTCTCTGCGGAAGCCAGGGCAAGGGGAGCATCTGTATGTGCAGACAAGGCCCTGGTGATTTGTAGATGCCCAACTCAGAAACACGTAGGGAATCGTATCACACTTGATTGCCAGGTTCATCAACATACACACGCAGGCCTGCTCACATGGTTGCCTTCCACTGGGAGTAGGACTCCTTGAATGCAGTTTCTCCTTCTTATTAAGTAAAAAAACAAGGGTGTTACCAGTTTCACTGCAAGTTATGTATAATCCTGTTATATATTATACAGCCACTGTAAGCTGTTAGTCTTTAAACTTGATTGGCTTTTTGTCTAATTGAATGCAAGTCTCTGTGTAATTTCCTTATAAGGGTATTTGGAATTACTTCTCCCACTCTTGTGGCTGTACTGGAAAAAAGGAAACGATAGGATGTAGATTGAGCTATGGTTTTTTAGATTAGACTAAGGCATAGCTTGCTGCTCTCTACTTGAACGGATAGTGGATACATTTTTGCTGTATAGTAAAGTAGTAATTAAGCCTCATAAATGAGGTGAGTGATACCAAGAATAACACATCAATTTTCCTGCAAAGGCAACTTCTGATTTCAGAACATTAGGATAGAACATAGCTTTTCCTGCTCTTCATTATGATGGATTTGGGTTTTTTTTCTTCTTATTTTATTCGGTTTTGTTTCAGCACAGGCTATAAAATGGGTGGGTTGTGTTCTGGCTTTTTCTTTCTGAAAAGCTGTTATTAAATCCTTGCTCAAAACAGTCACAACTGAAAATTGATTTAGTCCCATTGTAATTTGGTTTAATTTGCAGAATTGCCACATTGTTTTACGAGGCTCAGTTCAAGCAGCAGTTTGCTGGAAAGGGATACTGGTCTGGAAGTGCAGGTGTGAGTGGGTCAGGGTGTGTGGAGGAGCAAGGAGCTGTGAAGACGCTCGCCTTGTGCCCGGCTCCATTTTTGCCTCAGTCTGCCTAGTTACAGTTACAGTCTCAATTCATAAATAGTAAATTAATCCATGGAAATGATAAATTTTATTTTGTGTCCTTCCCTCTTAGTCAGATTATCTAGGACAGTCATCTAGTCCATTTGCAGGTGAGAAGAACTTAGTGCTCATCTTTGTGTTTGCTGTAGTTCATCAATAATACATCAGACCTTTTGCTTGCTGTGGTTGAACTGATCTCCCTTAAGACTATGTTGGCTGCACAGATCTGAAATCTTTGCTGGAGCTGAAGACTCTTATGGGAGACTTCTTTTGAGAAGGAAATAGTGTATTTCAAAGTTTGCAGAATTACCAGTGACCACAGTGGCTCTTTCTTTCAACTTTCTCTCTGTTTTATCATCTACAAGAGATGACATCCAGTGCCTTGGTAGCTCCATCTGACAGTAGATCAGTTTTCATTCTGCATTATGAAGAACCCTGTGCGTTGTTCCAGCTAGCATCTGAAACTAGTAACAAACCCCAGACCTTTGATGGAGTGGATGAAAGTAAAACAATTTATTATATTAGCAGGAATAAAAATTTAGTCTTTATTTGGACACAAACAATGAGGTGTGCAAAGATTCGTACTTTTTCTTGATTCTGTGGGGAACAAGCAGATTAAATATGTCTTGCTATGTTTGTGCGGAAGATGAACTGCAACCCGCTAGAGAGCACAGGAGTACATGCAGTAGGGATTTGTCTATAAAGAAAATACAGATAATGCTGCAGAAAAGAAATATTTGGTGTCCTCATGCATTTTTGGTAATGCAGACTTAGCAATATGTTGATAAATGAACATTTTGCTTGTTTGTGATCTTGAAAGGAAAAATAAATAGCCTCTTTACTGCTCTTTGCCGTGCTTTTTCTGACTAACTTTATGAAGTTAGAGTGTTTGAATAGGTGGAACTACATCAAAAAAATCTGTAAGACATCATCCTCTTGTTAGCCGTAGATACATCTTTCTTTTATAATACACAAGCAATATCAAGAGTATCTGGAGACTGTGGCAGTTTGCAGCACTCTTTTATAGTATGTTACCGATTTGACACTTTTTATGTTTTTAATAACTGGAAATCGTGATGAAGACATTGTAAATGATTAATCAAGAGAGATTGTATATGAAAGAAAATAATCTCCTGGAGAAGAATGTGGCATTCGCTTCTCAAGGTCTGTATTGAGTCTGATTCTAAGGAAGGGTTACGGTGCAGGTTTCTGGCTTGAACACGGCGTATTGACCAGTGCTCCAGTTGAAAGAAGAGGAGAAGCTTACCTGTGAGGTAGTCACACCAGGAAGTATTGTACGTAAAATTTTACTCCAGCAATCCTGACTTTGTGTGGTGTGAAAACAGAAGCAGGCTTTTATCAAAGCCTTTGTTGTTGGCCTGTTTGATACTGGCTCCCATACAAACTGCATTGCCATGCAATTTGCTCAGCTTCTGTTCCCCTCCCACCTTTGGTCTCCGTGAGACGGAAATTATGTGCACCACTAATCTTTGTACAAAGGTGGTATCGTGTTCTTGTTAAATAGTTTGTCTGCGGAGGGATAGCTGAGCAGGATTCCACTCTTTCACAGTCTGCTTGAGATGTTCAGCCCCACAAAGCCACCACTGGAGGTTAAGTTGCCAGGATACTCAGGAACTCAAACTATAATGCGCTTCCTACTGAGTATTCTTACATGGGATTAATTCTTGTCCTAAACAAAGGGTACAAATAGTGCAACTCCTTTCGGGGAAAAGCCATTAACAAAAGCAATGTTTCTAGCTCTGATTTAATGGGAATTTGTGCATTTTTCTGTAGTATTTTAGGGATAATACTTTGGACTCCGGGCAGCTATGTCTTGCTTACTGCAGGACTTCTGCCTGAGGCTGCTTTTTCTACAGCATCACTTACGCCGTTGTGCCTGGTGCCTTCTTATCCTCCTACTCTGCTGAAACCCAGTGTACTTTGCACCTCAGCGTAGGAGTCTCAGGAGGACAGAGTGTCCCAGGGCATTCAGCTACACGCAGTTTATTCCTCTGTAAGCCTTTAAAGTGTGCAATTCAGAATAAGCTGAATGAGAAGTCATTGCTGCCGTGTTGCTATTCAGAACATCAGGAAATATGCTCATGGATCACTCGGAGTTACTCTGCAATAACATGACAGCCTGGCCCAACTGAACAAAAGCAAAGAGATTTAATTCCAGCTGCCCTTCTTTCAGCCAGTCACTTAGGATGATAGATGGAAAGGTGACCCTGACATGGCTTCCAGGATATTATGTAGCTTACAGGCCCCCCTCAAAGGACAGCATAGATCTGGAGTTTTCTTTGTTTTGCTTCTCTGTTTTAAACTAAACTTCTCAGACTAATGACAGGTTTTTTTCGTTATTGGGTTTGATGGCATAATTTGTCCATAGCTGCAGGCACGGTTAACAGAAAGAGTTACAGATCATTAAGAGAATAAAAAGCCAGATTTTAAGCACCCCATGTTCAAGATTCTTGATCTGCTGTTCCCATTATTTCATTTATAACAATATTAGACTCACATGGTATAATCAGTGCTAGATGCAGGTTTCATCTTTACTTAATATTTTACATTTAACAGTATATTGACTCATATATTTAGAAAACCTCAACATATACAGAAGGAAATTGTGTAATGTGCTTTGGTTCTGAACAAACATCAACAACAGGAACTTTGGTTGAGCTGTAGAGGGAGGAAGGAAGAAATTCAGGACAAATCAAGATGTTTTTATAAATAAATTGTACTTCATAATATTAACTCCTTTCAAACCCAAACAAGATTGCATTATATTTCCCTTGACCCTTTCTCTGTTCAGATCTTCATTCTTGGCTGAACCATTTACCATGATACTCTTTTTTACATTTTTGAAATTATCCTGACTCGTTAAAGAATATTCAAATAGTCAGACTGTGTTCCCTATTCAGGAATTGAAATCTCACACTTTAGCCTGATACCTTACCCTTCATTTCAGAACTCTTCAGCTGTCGTCCAGTTGTTTAGGTCTTCACTACCACTGCTATTTCCTAACCTTCACCATGCTACATTCCTAATTTGATCTCCTTCAGCTCCAAATGGCTCCTTAATATAGGCAAATTTTAAAATGAATTTGGTGAAGACAAATACTAGCAGAAAAATAGGAACACTGTTGACTTTTCATAGTAGTAGTCATAGTCTACATAGATGCTTGAGTATCTTGGAACCTGGAGGTACTAACACTAAACGAGCACACCAGTTCAGTCTCAAAATAAAGTGTGAGAATTTCATCTCCCTATGCATAAACTGGTGCTGTAAGTAAGGTGAGATGACCTCACCTCGTTAGAGTTGTTACCGTTGTGTTGTCATTGTCACAGAGGCAACTGTGGCGGTGGCACGGAGGTAGTGGCATCACATTATTTTAGCATCAAAAGATGTTGGGGTTCTAACTGCAGGTGCAAACAGGAGTTTAGTCCAGAGTATAAAACTAAATCTTTGGCCACTGTCCTGATTACGCTCACATTAAACAACACCAGAGAATACCAAGTCTAGCGATACTGACATTTTCTCCATGAGAAGCTATTGACAAAGACATGTGATTTATCTTGCAAAGCTTTCAGAAGGTAATGAGTTCCAGTCGCCACTGAGCTGAGTCAAGTTTAAATTGGTGACCTAAAGGTGAAAGAAGTTACTCTACTACTTGTTCTGCCTAATTGTCTTTAACAATTTCTGCTCCTTTGAGTAACTGAATAATTTCTCCTCAAAATTCATGTAATGGATTTCCTTTTAGTATTGCTTTATGACTGCATCTTAGTGAACACCATAGATTGTATTACAGAACAGTTGGAAAATCAGGCTATGAGGGACTCTAGAAACTGCATTTGTATTAATATGTAAAATAGGCCAGGCTCCGTTGTCTGGCCCTGAGATTAAATAGTACTGCATGGCTTACATCCAGCTGGCTAAACTCTCTTCCTCTCGAAACAGGGTTGCCTGACCAGTATTACCAGCTGTGAATGATTCTTAGTCCTTGTAATCCCCTAAACCATGCCCAGACATTTTATGGGAGCATCCTAGTTGGCCTTGGCCAGGCTGTGTTGGGTTGTGCTGACAATTAACAGCCTGGATGATTGCCTGTCAGTTCTCAAAGCTGAGACAGATCCTAGGGATTGCAGAGCCCGTCTGTTCCCAGGCTTAACTGTCCTTACCACCAAAAACATAGTGTCTAATTAGAGTCTTTTTTTTCCCTTTAGTATAGAGAAGCGAACTTGTTATGTCGAATTTAAGGTGAAGCTGAGCTCTCTTTTCTTTGCCACTTGCAAGAGTAGCCATTCTATGCAAACTTTTTATAGTAGACTGATACCAAAAGGTAATACATCTTCAAATTTCTTAACTGACAACCACTGCTAACACTTTGATAGGTCTTTCTTTTATGATGATGATGAAGAAGATGCAGGTGTCAAAGGTAGAAAACTAACCATCAGTTCTCTTTATAGCAGAGTGTTGCATAGTGGTGTTCTTTGCCTTTTTGTGTGGTAGACTTCATTCTTGTCCAGCAGGCACATGGCATGATCTGTTAGCTACGGAAATTGAAAAGAATTGACATAAATTGCCCTAATTCTAAAATCCCCTAAGCCTTCTTACTAGACCACTATAAATGTTTTTTGCTGTCTCAGGGCCACTCTTAAACTATGATTAGTCTCCATGTAGGCACATCCATAGAGCAGTAGGGGACAGTTGGGGTCAGAAGGACAGATGAGCATCACAGCCACTCAGTGACATCTCTGATTTGGGTTGCTTGGGAGGATCATAGAACCATAGAATGGTCTGGATTTGAAGGGACCCACTGGGTCTCCTCTCTCATTTGTCAAGGGGGATACATTTTTAATCTTACTTTTCTGTGTGTGGTACCTGTAGAAGCATCGTGTCTCCCAGGAAGTTATCAGGCAGCAGTGGAGTCCTCAAGAGAAGGAAGCTGTTAGCTACTATTCCTCTTAGGAATGGGGCTTGTGAATCTCAAGGACTTTGAAGTGCTTAACCTGCATCCCAGGCCCGTAGGAATGGAGCCTGGCAATTGGCTAATGGAGTCCTTCATCTCAGTAGGTAACAGCTTTGGGGTGCAGCACTGCCAGGCTCCAGGGGAACATAGCAGTCTTTCCTCCTTTACTTTTGCTCCTGTAGAACTCTGTAGGTGGCATTCTTTAGGGCAGAGGACCTGTAAGACAATTTTTTGAATACTTAGCTTTGCCATGTAATAATTTATACATACTAAGCAGTGGACAGTTTTGAGGTTTTCCTAGGTGATAGCTAGAACTCTGTAATGAATGTAATTTAGGGGCAAAGGAAAAATGCTTGCATATTTTTCTCAGCCTTTACAAATCATTTCTTTCTTGCAGTAAATTTAATTGCAAAAACCATTTTATAATAATGCTTAATCAAATATATGGAGGGAGGAAGTTCTGAAACATAGAGTAATTCAGTAATTATTTTACATTATGTAAAAGATGGCATATTTCTAAGTTTAGAATATTTAATGATCACTTTGGTAAGGTTAGCAAAAGAGCGGCTGAAGTTTTTTTAAAGTAAGACTTTGGAAGACAATATAAAGCTTTTATATATCCTGTTAAATTGGCACACACCACATTATTGATTATATATGCACAGTTAGCTTTTCTTATCCAGTTATGTATTATGGCTGGATTAAATTTCTCTGAAATACTTTATGGTATATCCTGGTGTTTAAAATGTTATTGCATTTGTGAACACCCCTGGTAATAGTTTCTGGTACAGAATTTTATTCTATGAAATGGATTTGCCATAACAGATGTATTTACATATTATTCTTTTGTGTTCTTTTCAAATCCATGCAGAGCTCGGAGTAGACACTACTACTTTTTTATGGTGTTAAGCTTTTACTTTTATCATTAGTATATCGTCAGTGGTAGATGGATGAAAATATTGTACGAGAGATAGAGGAAACGGGGAAAGTGCTGTATTTTCCGTGTCGTTCTCTGTATGGCAATTATTGCAATTCCTATAAAAGATAAGGAAAATATATCCAAGACTTAGCAGTAGTAAGTATGTCTGTATCCAAAATGTAACGTCAAGGTTTTAAAACAAAGCGTGTTTAAAAAAAAAAAACCTTTTAATCCATGTGTATGGCTCTACAAGCTGAACAGGGGTTTCAGCATGTGAAAAATCAGCATGTAACTTCACAGCTTGTCTGGGAGTTGCTCTGTTTTACACTTCTGAGAGTCTGGCCTAATTGTGTAAGCTTGTGGTCTTTTAGCTGACAAAGTGGTTATCTAAACAGTTAGATATGTGAATTACAATATCTTGCATTTATATCTGTATAGAGTTAGGATAGCTGACTTTGCATTTTGATCTTCTCAGTAAGTGCTGGAATGACATTCCTGTCCCAGGTTAGAATTTCACAACTGAGAGGATGTGGAAGCTGAAGAATGCTCACAGTTCAAGAAGTGCTGGTTTATAGACGCAATGCCTAGCTTGTTTCCTATGTAAAGAAATAAATTTAAATGATACTATGAAGGAATCACTCTGAAAAACTGTGTCATTTTGTTCCAAACTTACAGTAACTCAGTAATTTCCACATCATATTTTCTCATCTGAAAATGAATAAAAATAGTTGTTTTTAATTGACAGTCTTGCAAACCCAAAGTCAAATAGATTCTTTCTGGCTCACAGTTCCTAAATAATAATTTTTTTGTTTTAGAGTGTAATTAACAGTTCTGCAAATGTCTTAACCAGAATGCAGCTCCTTTTTCTTATTGGTATGTTGGCATTGCGAAGCTAACAAGAATAAAAGGCAAAAAAAAAAATGAGGTACACATATGTAAGACAATGTCACTTTTATTTAGTCACTTTTAGAAGTGCCCTTCATATACCAATGTTCTTAACCTGGCAGATTTTACTGGCAAAGAAGTACCTTTATGGAAATATGAAAAACAGTTAAATAAAAATTAGTTATTTCCAGCATTCAAATATTTTTCCAGTGTTGGAAGTAAAAAGAGTGATTATTGTGCAACATCTTGAGTAGGACGTGTATGTCAGGTATCGAACTGATTACAGTACAATCACTGAGAGGTCAAAAGATTGATTCTGCAGTTCAGCATCAAGGGGTTTTGTGCTTTATGAGGTGAGCAGTTTGTACCAAAAGTAACACATATTTCATGTGTAGAAAGCAGTGATACATGCAATAATTTCTATTTTCGTAGTAAAACTCATCATTTAGCCCAATTTCATGGTAACAGTGGTGCAGAAGTAAAATCAAGGTGTGTCCAAAGGACAAAATAAGGAAACAGAAGATGGCTCTGTATAATGTCTTCCCATTTTACTTTGGATTATCTGTTTCACAGAACTGAAGGTGCTATTTTCTGTTATAAATTGGTTGGTAATATTGCCATGATGTTAGCAATCAGCATATCTGCTACCTCAGCTAGCCACTAAGGTTAAATAATCATCTTCAGCTTCAATGTGTTTGTACCTGGTTTTGTCCTGTCTTGGTATCCTCCTCAAGACTAGAGCTGCATACCCCATACATATGCAAGTACATATTAATGCTTGGTTTATCAGCTTGTGTTAAAATTTTAAGTTGGTAATACTATGCTAGTTTTTTGTTTGGTTGGGTTTTTTTACATAATGCTGGATCTAGCCATTTGTTATTAGATATTTGTACATAAAAATATTTTTACATCTCTTGTTTATAAAAAGTACCATATGTATTGATAAGGTCCAGTTTTTGACATAGTACATACGTAGATGGATTTGGGTTCGTGGGTAGATGCAAAATGAAACTATGCATGTTGTTAGTGATAATGTGTTTCCCATTTCTGATGGTTTTGCGTTACCTCTGGTAAGCAAAGCTGGACTACACCTTAAATGAGGGGGTAAAATGTTTAACTAGGATTTCTGTGACAAATAGAAATCACCTATTTCCATGACCTCTTTATGTACCTAGCCAAATATTAGTCAAATCAAAGGCACGGGCTGATGGAATTTTTGATAGCGTATTCTGAACTCATATCAATGGATTTCAATATGCCGAATATGCGCAGATGATCTGTGGTAATCCATGGATCTATTCTGCTGCCAAGACCTAAGAGTAAAAAATCACTTTAATTTTATATCTCACAAAGTCATGAGGGCAACAGCATCTCCAAATGTGTGTCAGACAGTTATTTAAAGATGTAGCTGAGATGGTGTGATGCAATATATTTTGTCTGATCACTTAAAAGGTGAACTGGAACCAGAAAATCCAACATTCACAGGCAAAGGTGCTCTTTAAGTTAATATTAAATCATAAGAAATATAAATAGGAGAGAAGGAAACATACTTTATGAACTGAAGGAAGCTGGTAGAAAGGGTTTTGGTCTTATCAGTGTCTAAGGGAAAAAAAAAGTGATGTGCCAGATGGCAGAGCTTTAAAGCAAAAGTGTGAGCGCAGATAGCTTATGAGTGATCAGAGAAAATGCCAAAAAATTTTTTTACATTATATGCATAACAATGAAAACTGAAGCGAGGTTGTTGGAAAATAATAACCCTGGGATGCATGTAAATACACAAAAGCTTAGAACTCAAAACAGAGCCTTAGGGAATCGAAAAATGCTCAAGGAAGATAATAAAAATGAAATTATTTATGGTCACTAATTGAGAGCATTGACAGGGGGACTAGAAAAATCCTAACACGCTCCATAAAGATTTCATGTTGTGGAAATTCTTCCAAGAGATTCAGCACCGAAAAAATCTGTTGCCTGAGAGGACACAGAAAACATGTAGCAATGATCTCCATGTTGACATATAACCCACAGTCAGTGTGAACATCCTTTGAAATCATTTAGCCATCAGTTTTAGTAATAACAAGAGATTCCAGAAAAATGAACTGTGAGACAAATTCTGATATAGCTTTTATTTTTGAATAATATATTTGCGTGCCATTTAGAAAAAGATAGTCAGGTTTCTCAGGCCATAACTAGACACACACTGCCCCCAGTAAAGTTTCTGTACTCCTCTGCTGCTATCCAAGCAACCCTGTTGTCTGCTTTGCCAGCTTGTCTCTTCACATACCTTGCAAGGTTTACTCTACCCTGTCTGAAAACCATAAGTGACCCCTCAATATTTTTAATGTTCTAAAAATGGGTTTGTTGACTTATTTTTGGTGCAGCAACCAGCCATTTCCTCTTCTTTGTATATATGAGGGTTGATATCTTTGGGGTTTTATTCAGTTTGAAATAACTCATGAAAAAGAGTTAAGTCAGCTTGTGTAACAGTCTTGATCCTAAAAAGTGCTGATCCCTTGTCCCCTGATTGCATGAATATGCAATGACTAAGTTAGAAGAAAGATCAATTTGGCTGCATTTTGTTCTCTGGACATGTTGTTCATGGCTGATCACTTCTTCACCGCTCTGACGTGGTCTTGATATATCCAACAAGCTTAATGCTCTGGGCTCTGGGTTGGTTTTTCTTCTGAATTACGCCATAATTCCAACAGGAAGTCACTGATAATAAGGGATTTCCAGCTGGAAGGCTTAATAACTAATTTAATTTAGATTAATATAAGTACTAAGCTGTGATAGTGCTGCTCCAAGACACTGCCATGTAAAATAATTACAATATGCTATAAAAAGATAGGCTTTTAGCAACATTTTTTGACTAGAGAGCTTCACACTGGTCATACCAAGAAGGGCCACTACAGTAAACAAGGTCTCAGAAATGGAAGGTCTAATCTTATTTTTGAAAATATAACAACAACATGTCTTTAAAACAGCAGAGAATAATAGAACCATAACAGAAAGCACTATTTGCTGTCCCTGAAGAAGGATTTAGTTTGAACCCTCATCCACCAACATTAACTGTTACTTGCTTGACCCAGAAGGTAAAAGCATTCATTATAGCTCTCTGGAAATTCAAACACACCTAGCAAATGACCTTCGCTAGGACTGCCTTTGCCAGTCTTGATTAAGAGACCAAATAACTGTGTTTCTTACACCCTCTTAGCCAGTGTGGTGTATAACTGTATAACAATAATAAAATTAAATTAGAAAATATCTGAAAGCTAAGGTCTAAGACTGCTTTCAAACTGAGCTTCGTTAAAGAATCTGAGGCCATGGAATAAGCTGGCAGTGTGTGATCAAAGGTATTTCCAAAAGAAATGTACATGGCATTGCCTTCGAACCTTGGGTTGTTCAGTGGGAGCAAACCCCTGCCTTTCCACAGGAGTGAACCGAGGGAGAGGGGAGCTGAAACTGGCAGGACGTGTTGCGGGTGCGGGTGATGTACTAGCCAGTAGTCCTGGATATTCCGAAGTGTACTGAAGAAGCAGTGATTGCAGCAAGAGACCCCAAGTCAAGAGTAGCTTTCTCGCTCAGAGCAACATGCAAGATTTTAAAAACAGTTAAGAAAGGGAGAGATCAGTCTTAATCCTGCCATTCTTTTGAAAGCTCTAATGGAGTAGTTCTGCAGCTTTCAAACTTCTAATCACAGAAACAGTGATACCAACATCTATTTTTTGTTTTTAAAAAGTGCACAAGGAGAAGTTTTCTATACAAGTGCTTTCTCGTATCTCTAAGATGTTCCCAAATTAAATAAGTGCTGAGCGAGCAACCCATGCGCTCTGAATTTTACAAAAAATATTCATGCTCAGAAGAATGCCAAGAAATTGCTCCTGAAAATAAAATAGCACAGTCTACAGAAGAATTTGCTGTTATGTCTACTTATCTTTCTCAGATCCATACTCAACAGTAGGACAGGATAAGGAATTAAAAAAAAGCTAAGGTAAGCAATAGCATATCAGGACTCAGAGTATTAACTGTGGGCTTCACAGTGCAGTGAAGCCTTTAATATTAATTTCCGATCTCTGAATGAAATTAATAGCCATAGGAGGAAAGTGGAAGACAAACACATTAAGAAACTGAGATTTTTATACAGAATTCGAAGAGGGATAGTAGAACCTGGAGAAACAGCAGTGTTGGCTTGGTGTTGTTTCTTGATGATTTGCTACTCTATATACTTTTAATATTTTGTGGTATCCAATCTTAAGCATGTAAGTTGGGGAAAAGTTGTGGCAATCAGCCTTGTTCGATGTGAACATTTTGTAATCTCGTATCACACTCTCTCTTACGCTGCTGAAGAGATCAATAGATGTTGCCTGCTGAGGATGTTCTCTTCAGTACCAACTTTTTAATTAACTCTTGTCCTGAGCTCAAAGAGCAATGTTTCACAGTAAAAACTCTTCACGTACAAAGCAGATCTGACATTTCTCAATTGTGCCTCGTGGTATCCGGTAGAGTGATCAAACAGGAGCTGTAGTACTGCTAGTTTTCCAGTGATGGCAAATAACACAGGTACCCACATCAAATACTTTTGCATCATTCTGGATCCTTTTTGAACATATTTACCAATCGTGTTGTTTACCAATGGAAGAATACTCTGTTGGCACTAAAGAGAAATTCTCAATACTGAGATCCCATTGTGTGTATTAGACATGATAGAAAAGGGAATACATTTAGTATAGTTTTTATTTAAGTTGCTGTCATGATCATAAGTAAATGAAAAATACAAACAACTTTCACTTCTTCGCTGCTGTAACGAAGCATTGAGAGTTTGTTTTGCTCTCCTTTGGGACATCAGGGAGGCATTTTCCAGAAGATGAGGCTTTCTTTGGGCATCTGTGTACCAACCCACAGGTCTATGCATTTGCCTTCCTCCTTTGCTTTTCAGGCTAAAATCTAATTTATCAGAAATTAATCAGGTGCACCGCATGAATCTATATGACATTTCTTCCTCAGTGAGAGTGCTCATCCCGACTGGCAATCTTGTGAAAGTGTTTTCTTTTTACTGCCATCTCTGAACAATAGAGTTATTCTGTACTGCAAGAGGGAGGACCAACGCTATCAGTAAACTCCTCCACCCCTCACACCAGAGTCCTTGAATATGTGTCTGAACATCTTTTATCCTGCCCGAGAATTCCTTTTTTGTGTATATTAGTAATTCTTAGGATGTTTTCCAGAGATGGTACAGAATTGATCTATTCTGCATAAACAGAATAAAGTCTTAAAAATTTTAAATCTACAACTTTATAGAATTTAAATTAAAATTTGTTAGTTCATATTCCTTCTGTATTTGTGTTATTTTCTTCTTTGATTGTGGTAGTGGTTACTGACTGTTTGACTGTTTCACTTGAACACTGTTGACGCATCATGACAACAGTCAAACTAATGTTTTAAAAAACCCAGCAATGGCAGCTGCTTCTTAATACTGAGTAGAAATGTTGTTGTTTGTGTAAGGGGCTTGAACAGGATCTCTAGAAAGAATTTCTCTTTTGAGATCTCATATATTGAAAAACAGTTGAGGTTTGAAGAGCCACTATGTGTTAGGAAGACCTCCTAAAGACATCTTAATTCCCAAATCCCCTTGAGAGCCTGTGCACTTTTCAGCAACAAAGCTGCTGCCTCTGTTATTACTGCTTATTTTTGTTGAAGGAGACACTAACATCGAGAAACAAATGGCGATCTCTCCCAGCAGTCTTATTCTATTAAGGACAGCTGTTATTGTATCTGCAGCAGAGTACAAAGCATAGGATATAATTTTTTGCTGTGGTCCACTGATTGCTTTGTTCGTCTCTGCTGGTGACAGATTAGCTTTGCAGCACATCCATAGGTCACCAACCACCCTTTTTGTATTTGTAGTGGTCAGTGCTGTGAAGAAAGATTTTAAATTGAAAATAACGCCTTCTTTTGTTGTCTTGTATTTTGGAGACCCAGAACTCTGTAGCAGAGGTGCACAGGTCAGACTAAAGATACGCTAGCAATGCTACATGCAAGAACTTCTATAGTAGCACCAGTCTCTCATTATACCTGCTGTCAGCTGGTCCTATCCGTCCATGACATTTATAAAATTCTTTTCATAAAAAATTTAAGGTTAAAAAGTGTTAAGCAAAAGTACACTGCCATGGTTTACTAATGAAAGAAGGAAAGGTTATTTTATTATCAAATGTAGAAAGGAAAGCACTTTTCTTCATCTTAGCTGGATGTTTTCTTCATAAAATGCAAAAGCCTTTATCTTTTGTATTTCATTTTGATCAGGATTTCCTGAAATAGTTCTAATTAAATACTCTCTTAAAACTTACTACTGAAGCATCAAAGGTGTATTTTAAAGCAAGGTGAAATATTTAAATTCTTTAGAGTCTCTATAAAATCCTCTTTGAATAACACTTTAAAAACAAACCTGTATTTTCAAGGAAGAAGATGGCATATGTTGAGAAAAATTGTGAAAATTAAATAATGGTGCTGATTCCAGTTCCAACAAATGGACAGATTCATCCAGCCTTTCTTTAAAAGGTCAATGTTGCGGAAGTGGTGAAGCACAGTGAGGTCCTTTCTTTTGGTTCATGGAATGTGTGCACACCAGTGAGGCAGGGCTGGCGTATCCCTGGCCTGATGCAGATATTTGTCTTTTACTTCTTTTGTGTCACTTCCGAATGGAGTTACTTATTTTTCTGCTAGTAAGCGGGAGAGAAATACCCATCATCCCTTTCATTGTCGGAACCAAACTTGAAAATGGAAGAGAAGCTGTGGACTTCTTAAAATTAAAAAGACTGCCAGTTATAAGCATTTTAGATGAAATATATTGTCAATGAAACAGAGTTTTCTAGATAAGCAGACTGATTCCAAGAAGGAAGAGCCCTGTAAATAAATGCACTGGAGTGCATAGGGTGCTAAGAGAGAAGCTAGGAGGTGGATTCTGCTTCATTTTCCCAATGTGTTAATTTGGTTCCTTCCTCTGTCTTTGTTTCCCCCTTCTGCCTAGCCAGCAGCACTGGCTCTTGGACATAGGACCCATCCTTGCTTACGCATATGAAATGGATTGCTCAGGGCAGTGCCAGCGTCAGCTAAATTTCAAGACACAAAACAACAAGGAGGAAAAATCAGTAACTCGATCTAAGGTCATAAATATGTTACTCTCTGGCTTAGATAAATAGAGTAAAAATCCTGCACCACACATGGTGCAACAAAATGGTTTCAAATTCGTTAAAATCATAAGCTAAAACTAAAATGTTGTCCATTAGATTCAACCAGGCTGTTTCAGTTGATACGATGTATGTTGTTTCTGCATAAGGTCCGCTCAAAACGTGGCCATACGTCATATTCTGACCAGTTGCCAGGGCTTTGGAATGATCTTTCCTTTTCATTTCTTGAATAACTGGAAGGGTAAGCCTCTGTTATTGAGGGGTTTTAAAAATTTTTTTTAATACTCATGTCATGAATTATGGCATAGAAATCTTCTCAGTGAACTTCATTTTTCTTTTGGAGACCTGACTGGGGCAAGCAAGCAATTCCTGTCTGTTGTCTTCATTCTGCCTGTCTCAGTGACAGAGCCAAAACCTTGAAAAGAATTGCAGTTGATAAGTATGCCTTCATAAATGAAGTGCTTAAAATTGAGAAAAAAATTCTGTGTCTGAGCTAATTTATTTCTAGTCTCAAATATGTATGAGCCCTCCTTACCTTTAAAGTAAACTGAGAACCTTTGCCAAATATGTTTTGATAGTAATAAATAAAGACGACTTTGGGAGATGGATACTGTTCATCTCCAGATATGTTCAGAGTGAATGAGCATTCAAGTATATCTTGTATCCTTGCCAAAATAGCATTCCAATGCAGCTTGCCAAAAAAGTCCGGAGAACAGTTCTTTATCTTCTTGAGAGCCAAAAAATGAGTCTGTATTGTGGGATAGACTTATCAGCAGTACAGTTCAGCTTTCTTGGCCCATACTTCATTCAAGATAGAACGTATTTAATGGATACTACTGCCAAAAATTAACAGCTTTCTTGGGGTGTTGATAGCTCTCATGCACCTCATCAATTCTGTCCTGCTATCTGGAAGGAGAAGAACCATCTTACAGGAATATGAAGATCCTTTGTGGGGACTGATGTGGAAAAGGATTTTGAAAGCACTGTGTACTTTATTTCTATAAAACAAAAAAGAGAAGAAAATACGGATTATCAATGTACGCAAGACATCGCATGCTGAAAGTCTGATTAGCAGCACGACAAAAATGGCATTTGTACAACCTGCAAGCTTTGAGATGAAGGGGAGGGGCAGTTCATGGAGCTTGCACTGACTGACTACGCTTGGAAAGCCGCTCTGGTAGTTTTTCCAGTTCTGGGAGGAATGCAGTGAAATGCTATTCATTTTTAAGTGAGGAATGTAACCGTAATATTTGCAAGTATAAGAAAAAAGGCAGTTCTCTGTCTTTGAAATTTTCAGAGCTTGTTAAAAACTTTTATGTGCAGTGTGAGCTTAGTTTGCCAGGGTTACAGTTTTCTAGTCTTGATTTTTTTGTTACCCAGAAACAAATTCCTCAGTGGAAAAAATCTTCCAGCTACATTGTTGTTGTCTGCCGAGCACGCTGTAAGTTCCTGTATGATCTTTGGTTTGGATTTAAAACTAAAACTTTGCACCCTCTTCTGTCCATGTATTTCTTATGGTTGTTGAAATGATAAATACACTGAAGTAGATCTTACAAAAAAAAAAAAGCTATTTCTGTTAATATTATTGATAATATGCTGTAGCTTCTCGATAGTCCAGTTCCTTCTAAGAAGCAAATAGTTTGGATCCTGAAGGTCATTTATGTCCTGGTGCTGTGATGTCAAATGATTCACAGCTGTGTAAGTAAAAGAGTTAAGACATACGGAAATAATGTTATGGGTCTCTTCCAATTCCTTCAACAGCTCTGTAGCCATCTCCAATGAGTATCTTTAATTGTAATCTCTTCCAAAAGTTAGTTTGTTCAAAAGTTCTGGCACAACTAAACAACGTTATAGAATGTTTTGATTACCTTCTGCAAGCTTTGAAATATCAGGAATATCATTACGGGATAACACTGGGGATGAGCTATGCAAATCTGCTTCTTAGTACTGGTGGACTCTGGATACCTGGATGGGAAAAAATTGAAATTCAACAGCAATTGCAAACGATTTACAAACAGTTTTAATATTCACTTCAAAGCAGACACCAGCAAGTTCCACAGAAGATTTTAGTAATGCAGTGTCTGTTCAGATGAAATGACAGAAAACTTTGAGTCTGCTTGAGTAATGATACATGTGAACACTTTTGTGGCAAGCCTTCTAGCATTTTCTGAAAAGGAATCCAAATCTGTCTGTCCACTGCTATGGATTATATGGATGTTACCACCAAGAACTATTTTGTCTTACATCCATTTTTTGTGTTAGTCAAGATGTTTTCAGTCCTTCTTTTTAAAGAGTTATCCAGTTTGTATTAACATTTCAGACTGACACATTACTTTTGTTTCCAACCTATTGTTCTTAGCTGTCTTCAGGATCTGTTGAGTAATTACTTCTGCAGTTTCATCAGGAACGTCAGTGATACTCAGCAATTTCTTCTACAGAGTTTGGAAAGTGTTCTGTTCAGAAATAACTATGACATGCAAAAGATTCTTTGGGCCATGGCAAGCACATTTTTAATAAAGTGTTTACACTTTGTGCCTGAATAAGAAAATGTCTTGTCAGCAAGCTTTTTTCTATAGGTTTTCTTATCTGTCCAACAGACCAAGTACTCTGGCTGTGATACAGCATGTGGTATTCTAAAGTTTCTTCCTGCATATTGAAATCATTCTGTGTCTTCAAAGATCTTTTCTTTAGAGAAATAATCAGCTAAACTTCAGGAGAAAAAAGTAGACGGTCTGATTTCTACTTATAAATGTTCCCCACCTGTCTCCCCACCTCAGGTAACAGAAAATAGAAAAGTTACACATCCTGCAGAATCCAGAAATTTCCGTACTAGTAGTCTTCAAATACTGGAAATACTTTTGAAATTCTTTACTGAAATGACATTTCTTTTTCTTGGACCATGTGGGAATGCTTTGTATGCTAAATTAACCCAGCAATCTAAAAATATTTTTCACCATTGTGTTTCTGGAAATCCTGCCTCAGGCAGTCCAGTGGGGTAAAGCCCAGAAAGACATTTTAAAATATCTTTTAAAAGATGCCCTAATTCTGTTTAGATATGAACCTATTTCCAAGCTGTACCGAAATACAGTATTTTAAGTCCTCATGTTGACTGTACTTGTGTTGGTTCATTATCAATTTCAGTCAATGGCAAAATATTCATTAACTTTGGGATGATGAGACCATACCGTGTGACTTATGTCCACTTGCAAATAAGCACTGCAATTTACATTCTGAATAGTGAGGATTGCAGCTGATTAGTCATCAAAGCGAATGCAAGTAAAAATACAAATACAGCAGAATCACTGACTATTTCACTACCAGAAAAAAATTGAGATCTTTGCAAAGAATTAATTCTTCAGTCTTCAACTTACACTTTTTTGCAATTATTTCAGTCACTGCTGAAATGCACCCATGCAGCACAGCAGTTTTAGGCAGGAAGTGAAGAAGAAAACTTTTCCAATTGAAGCTACAGGACCAATTTTGATAGTAATTATCTGAGGTTGGGTCAGCTCACTGAATATTATTATCTCCTGCCAAACTAAAAATTAAATTTATGAAAAATGAAACCTGTAATGATCCGAAGTGGTTAGACCCTAGTAATGGAAGTCATCCAGAGATACAGATCTTCCTGCTGCAGAAGCTGTCATTTAGTGGCATTTCTTCTCAGTTGCTCTGAAGGGGAGAATTCCAGTTAAAGATATTTTAATATCATGTGAGTATCATTTTCCAGCACTGTTCACTCTCATCCTATCAGGATTCCTGAATGTATCCCATCACCATGAAGGCTGCAGGTGTAAGATGGGATGGGGGAAAGGAGAAGTGTAGTGGACTGTTGGTCACTGAGCGATGCAATTGCAGACGCGGGTCCCCCAGCTCTTGGAAAGTTTGTTTGTGGCAGTGTACCTACAATTGAGTATGTTGCTTGTTTGCTTGTTTTAAGTATCCATCTAAATTACTTATGAGCCTCATGGATTAGACTTGAAAATGCTTTCCACTATCCTGCCTATTGAAAAGTGCATTCACATTCTTCATTCTTGCTTTAGTCTCTTCAGGAATCCCATAATTTTTCTTGATGTGTGGTGTTGTGTCTGAGATTTATCAGCTAGTAGAAAAAGAGAGGGATTGCTCCACATTATGTATCGACATTTTCTTGTTTATGCCCAGTCTGTCTTCTTGCCTTTTTGAACCAGTTGCACATAGTATAAAATCCAGTTTTGGCTTTGAAGAACTGTGGTTGCTCCAGTAGGCTATATTTTTTCAACTGGGTGTTCCTTAACACATGTAAAGATCTGCATTTGTCCTCTTTGGCCTCAGCTATGTGTTAGATACTTAGACTCTAGTTGAGTGTCTTTTAAAGTTTCCTTGTTGAGGTAAAGTCTGAGCTTTTAAATCTCTCATTCAGACTGGTTTCCCAATTCTTCAATTATTGTTACGGCTCTTTACTAATCATTGCCAATCCCAGTGATCCTGAAGTGAAAGCCATGTGGTTTCATGCACCTCTCAATTCAGGAACTTGTGACCAGTGAACAGAGATTGTATTTCAACACCCCTGAAATCTCACCCTCGTGGAGTAGCCCCAAGCCAGCAGCAGACAGTTGTAAATAGAGAAGCCTTTGGACTACTTTTATTTGTGATGGAAATTGACCCATCTTCCAATAGATGTGGGTCTAGTCTTTCAAGCAATTCATGATTTTTGTGACACATGTCATTCAACTAAACCATGCAGTATCCTCAAATTCTTCTAAGCAAAGTTCTCATAAATTTTATTTAGAAAAGCTTCATGATTTAGCTCTGTGTAGTATAGCTATTGAGTGATACAGTGTGTTCCAACATAAAGCAGAAATGTCTCACAAATACTAATACCTAAGAATCAGATCTGCCTTTGTTCATTGAATTCGCAGAGGTCTTGGCACACCTTGACTTCTGTCTCGTATCGAGCTGTCTTTCATGTATCTGATTTAGAAACTGCAGTAGATCAGAATTGGGGGAAGTACATCCAGCTTTCATCACTGGCTTGTCAATATAAGGAGAAGTGACATGACAATAACACGTCCCAGCATGTTTGTTAGGGATTCTTCACCCATGAAATTTATAATCCTTTCAAATACAGAAACTGGATGATTTTAAAGGAGCTTTGTAGAGCTCATGTAAACTAAATGCAGAAAATACAGAGTGAGTGGGAAATAAAGTAGCTTCGATATCACTTAGTGATTTGCTTTAATTGCAGGAGAATGTTTTAGCTGAAGAAGTAAACCCTTTTCTGTTCTTATTAAGTAAAAGAACACGTCTTTTGTGTGTTTTCAGCCATTTTGAGCAACTGTGTGCAAAGTTTTGGTGTAAACGTATTTATCTGAATGTCTCCCTGTATTTACTTATAGAGGATTCCAAATAATGTTAACTTTAATATCTGTACTTCTGGTTAAATTGGTGATTTACATTAAAACAAGATTTTAAAAACAGATAACTGTGTTGGATACTACAGTTCACCAACAGAAACCATAAAATTCATTCAATGTCACTGTCTGTTTCTGCTATCAGTAGTATGAAAGAATATGATGTCTTAGTAGGTTTAGATATAGTTGTAGTAATGTCATTTTGTGTTTGTATATAAACATGTTTCCTATAACAGTAATATGTCCAAAAATATTTATTAATTAATTACACTTTCATAATATTTATGAAAGCAGTGAATTTGGCATATTCATATCAAAATACAACTACATTTATTTAATTTAAATGTATATATTTCGTTTGGCACAGACAACTGTGGTGAGGTTAAATGGTGACAGAGTTTTTAGATGAATTCTGGCTGTCACAGTTACAGTCCTTACGTTGGTCCTTGGATCTCATTTCTCAGTGCATCCATGGGAAGCTGCTCCAGCAGATCCCTCCGTGACCCAGAGCTGCAATGATGAATGCAGGGACTCTTTCAAGTAGCCACTTGAAGGGGCAGAGTTAAGGTTGCTTCAGTTTTTATCCTGACAGTATATCTTCTAACTTTTCAGACATAAAAATCTGAGATACTCTAATTCTCCACTCCTTGTGTTTCAGATGCTTGAGTGACAGGGAACTTTATTTTCCAGAGACACAGAGCACTGTCAATAACCTTAACTATGTGCATGAGAAGTTTTGTCATCAAATGATAAAAACCCCTTTTCCTGCACTAGTTCTCATATCACTGTTCCACTCTTGCAGTAAACTTATTTTCGATGACCACCTCTAAGGCGCTGGTTTTGACTTTGCTGGCCATTGCCGTAGGAGCATGGCCAACAAATAGCCAGGCGTGACAGCAGATCAAAGTAGAGATTTCTGAGAGCAACAGTGAATGATTTAGATAGTCTGTCATCTGCCACTGATCACTTGTTTCTATAGTATTTGATAGTATTCAGATTAGTTCTTTAGCCCGGTTCTGAAATACTCTCAAGAAAAGATAGATTTATTTATTTAAAATATATGTGTGCAAGTTTCTTAAATTATCTGATGGGCTGGAGCTGCACCAACATAATCTTATCAGCATTCAGTATTACTGGCTTGAGAAAAAAAATAAGCAAATGCATGATAATGAGATGAGATAAAAATTCAATATGAAGAGTAAAATATTTTTTGTGATTGTTTTATTCATTTTCTTTCTCACACAATTCCCTCTCCTAAAACACCCTGTCTTAAGCAGCCACTTTTTGGCATATGTTCCAGAATATATAAAACCTGGCACACATGAGTGGAGGATTTTTAAATTACTGGTGAGGACTGGATATACTTTCACTTCAATCTGAATTGGAAATAGCCCAACTAAAGAATAGCAATGTTGTCTGTAGAGATACTGATGTAAATAGAAAGATATTTCAGAGCATAGTCTTTTATTTTTACTTTTTATTCATAACTGGTAAGGAACTGTAAATAACTTCACAAGGGACATTGCTGATTAGAATTAAAAGGGGGAACAAATCCAGACGTTGCAGAAAATTGGTAAAGTTCTGAGAAAGTTCCCCATTTACCCATTTCTTCCCCCTTTTCTTCTTTTCAAGAAAACAATGAAAGTTAAAATTTTGGTAAAAGAAGATTTTTGTTTCCTAAGTTGGCACTTCTTTTCCTTATCTTTTATTTTATCACTCCTCTTTTTATGCAAGTAAAAGAGGGAGACATCCAGTGACCTCTGCTCTAAGTGTGTAGTTCAACTCCTTCAATACGTCATTTTCTATATATCCTTTTTCTTTATCCTTACATGTTGCTACATGCTTTCTCACCAGATGTGTCGGGAGGAGAGTGAACAACAGATGCCAGAATGAACGAGCCCGGTGTGCTTGACAAATAGATAGATATTGAGCAGTTTGCTCCCTGGCTCGTGGAACTGCAGCTTTGGAAATCTGAAGACTTCCAGCTTTTGGGGGGGTGGGGGAGTCATAGGAAAAGCATCTTAATCATACTACGTCTGTTAGGTTTTTATTAAATACTAACTAGAGACCACTACAAAGGACACCCTGATATTTATCTGTTTGACATATCAGATATAGATCAACTATATACTAGTTTTGGAATTCTTTATACTTCCTCTTGCAGCCTGTTTTCCATCATCAGACTATGACGAACTTACGTGTGCTGTTTAAGCTTCATGAGATTCCTCTGAGGTAGATAAAACATAGAACATTACCTTTGTTGAATAGAAATATATTAGAAAGTATGTATCCTGCATTTTCTGAATCACAGCTTTTACTTTCTACAAAAAACTCAGGTATGTTTTTAGTCAGAGTTAGGATCTGTGCTTAGGTAATAAAGTTGCAATATATATCCGTATATTAGGTGCTTAAACTCATAAATGAACATGCTGAAGTCATTTAGGTATCATGGTATTATTTTTATATGTATACGCATGCATGTATATACATGTAGACGTACTGTTTTGGTGTTATTTGTAGTGCTTGTTTTGGCTCATTTGGGCATCTAACAAAGGTAAAGTACAGAGCACCTAATTTTTAATTTAAGCAGAAACTCTCTTTGCAGTATACTGAGAGGTATAGGTGCGTAGAACATTATTCAGGCTACAACTAAACTCCAAAGTAGTTGAACTGCTGTGCTTTTGGATCCTTCTTCTGATTGCTGAGATTGAGCGTTTGGCCAGGCCACACCATGTTTTGCTTCTGGCTCGTGTGCACAGAATACTTCCCCTGTAAAATGACAAATAAACAGTTTTCATCCATGTTTGATATTAGCATGCAGAGGGGTGTTTTATCTGGAAGTGAGTCCCTCGTTGTACAATTTAGACGTCTCCAAAACACATTATTCATACTAGCCATACCTATTCTTTACGATTTAGAAATTGCCGCAGCTACTTTCTCCAGAGCAGTTGATTCCTTGTGTCATGGAAACTGATGGTTTGCTGATCCTAAAAAGGGCAGCATTTCTAGAAGACCGTAAGGAGCTCCCAGCATGATGGAGGAATGATCTGAAGTCCTTTAATTTTTAATATATTGATTTTATATGTACTCACCAAAAAAAGAAAGATCCAAAAAGCTGTAACTGCTACTGTATTTGTTATCACCAATGTAATAGAATTTACCGTTATATACATAACGGCCATATCTCATTTTGCATTAATACGCTGGCTTTCATCGCAAAAGAAAATACCAGATGTGCTAGGCAAAGGATACACCATGCCAATAAAGTGAGTCATGCTTTGTGCACTCAATGTGTGCATCACCTTGAGTGTTATAAAAGCCTATAAAACTGTCAACAAGTTATGCTTTAGCATCGTTCCTGAAAGTGGCATCCCTATTTCTGGAACTGTGCGCTCAGGGATTCCAGTCAGTACCCCAGTGACCTGACATCCCCGGAGATATCACGGACCAAGGACTGGCAGGTGACCACTGCAGGCACCAGAGGTATTTGGCGAACGTATTACAGTTCCAAAATACTGCTGTATTACTTGCACACACATGTGCAATGTAAAGTTACTCTAGCTGAAAGTTCCTTGTAAATTCAGGATTCATTTTTAAAGTAAAGCATAAACTAACCTTAAAAAATATGGAAAAAGTATTGTAGGCTAGTAAGTGGTACCCATTATTTTCTCTTTCACTAATTAAAACCAAAGCCTGACCCAAGTATAACGTAATATTAATTCTCCAGGAATCTTCCGATTTAAGAGAGTTAAAATTTTTCAAGGTACAAAGGTAACTCCTTCGGCAAATTAACAGAATTTTTTTTTTATTTTTTGTTCATAGATGATCACTGTTGAATTCATGCTCATAAAACGTCCACTTCATATGTAGTGTTTTCTTACCCTTTCCCAATTCTTTGATGTAGAGACTGCTCATGAATTTCAAAAAGTTGTGTTAGAATAATCTTTTGATATAATTTGTAAATCCCATTACATTGAGGTAGGTGTCTTAACAGCAACTCCATCCCATGAGTGCTGTAAATTCTAAAGAGGAAATTAATCTCTTTTTAGCTTTACACAAAGAATTTAATGAAAACAATGCAGTTGCAATAGAGTTTGAGAGATAACCACTAACTTTTATAGTTCCTAGAGTCTCAATATCTGGACTCTCAATGTCTTCCATGTCAGAAATCCTGGCAATGATTTAATCTCTAGAAGTCAGAATAGGAAGCAAGGTATTTCTGAAGATATTCTGGCCACTCTGAGGCTCCTCAATAACTGTGCTGATTTACAGAAATATCCGTATTTTTAGGAAGTTTTCATAACGTCTAAATAATACGTCTTTTATTACAGACAAGGAAATCTAAGAGCATAATCGATCATTTGTCCTTATTATTCTTTATCAGGCTAAAAGGGCCAAGCTGATCAGAGCCACTGGAGTTGCAGCAGGGATGCAGTTGGTCTGGAGTCTCTCATAGTTGAGCCATCAATCATTATCTGCCTTGTGAGGGGAAAAGAATGAACAGTTACAGATCAAACCAGCTTTTGAGCTTCACTTTTTCTGTGGCTGCAACTTTGTTTAACATGATGCCTTCTCTAACAAGATGTTTCAGAACAGCTAAGAAGTACTTAGGTACATAAGCCAGTGAGGAGGAGAGGTAAATGTGTTAAATAAGCATGTCTGCTGGATGCTTTTTTTATATATATCTATATGTGAAAAATAAGCAGGCTTCCTGAAGCTTTGTAGTACAGTATTCTAATTTAGGGAACTAGATTTGTGACATTTTTGTAATACTTCATCTGTTGTACTTTCCTCTGAAGCTAATTAATTTCTATTCTTTTATTTGGAAGCAAATCTAGCTAGTAAAATACCCTGTCAAAACAGTCAGATTTTCAAGTAATCTGTTTTTAAATATCCAACCAGACAGACAAACCTAAAAGATGCACTGTTAAAGTGAATATATTAAACCTTCAGTCTATGTAGCATAGCATTACAAAAATAGAGTGTCTATTTAATGCAGTGTTGTGTCCCAGAAGCTAGTATAAGAAAGAGGAGTGTCATTCATACCATTCAAAATGATTTGAAGATTCCACACATTTTTTATGATTTCAAATTAGTCAATGCTTCTCGCAGTGCTGTTAGAATGTGAGGGTTCTCCAGATCATCAAACTCACTGGGTAAACACCATTGTTTAGTCTAGAATATTTTTTTTTCATCACTGTCTTCATGAATATCTAAGTTTGTACTTTTCCACTATTACGCTTTTATAGGCTATTAATTTAATTATTATAAGTAGCTGCGACTCCAGCAATGTCAGTGGGAATACACAGGTTTGGGATCTGTCTGTTTATATATTGATGTACTTTTCAGAATAACATTACATTTACACCAGACCAGACCAGAAAATTAGGCCACTACCTCTAGTCTGCTGTGTTATTTTTTATTCTTTTCTAGTATTTCTTGCTCTAGCTATTGCAGAGTGTAGCTTGGGGGGATGTGGAGTTTCTATATATCTTTTGAAGAAATGAGCACAAATTTCAGATGCAACCTGTTACTACCTGTTCAACATGATTTCTGAGAGGCAAAAAGCCTGACTGTGCTTTACAACTTTGATTTGTGAATCAATTATTTTTATCTAGCTTGAAGTAGTTTCATCAGCTTCAACTTCATGTAATATGTTATGATACTATGAAAAACTACAAGCCTTGATTATTAGCACCTAATAAATGGTGACCAAGTTCCATATTTATGTGTTATTCGAAATATTGAAATTTTTGTATTTTTAACGTATTATAAAAGGACAGGAAAACACGTGATGTAAACTTTTTGGCTCGTTAGTCCATCTTTGGCATAATTCAGAAGACTTAAAGTCCAATTTAGTCAGTCTCTGGGGTAAAAAAGTATAACTCATGAAATACAAAGAAGTGCATTAGTTTTAATTTGTCTGTAACGGTAATGGGGTTGGTATGTTCCATTCATCAACAGAGAACCTCCACGAACCAGCACCCCCTCTCATTTTTCTTCCACAAAGGTGCTACGGCTTCATTTTGTACAAAGTATAATTGATTGCATTTGGGCAAGACTTCTTGTAAGATTAGTTACATTTTTAATCAAAATGTCATGTAACACGTGCAAAGAAGTTCTGTGTGTTGGAGGGATTCGCTGCTCACGAACAGCCGCAAATGCACAGCCTTGCGCTGGACTTTCTTACCCTACAATTATTGAAATACGTATAAAGATAAGGCCTCTTTATGAAAACGATGGCTGGAGCAGTTAAAGATTTGGAAACTTGAAAATTTAGTTGGGTGCCTAACCTCGAAGTGCTTGGCCCCAGAGCGAGTGCCTAGCATCCTGTGTATTAAGGCTGAAGATACCTGTGTAGTACATAGCGAGGGTTAGGTTATGTCGAAGCAAATGAAGTTCAATACTTTTAGGTCCAGTCACTGGACGCTTTATCTCCGAAAGGAGAGATTAGAATTCAGGAGATTTTTATATTCTATTCTTCTGTGAAAGAGTCAGAGTTTGAATCAAGAATGTACACGAACCTCAAAGGAACATGATGAAAACGTGGATAATATTACAACTTAAGTATGTAGCCTCCCTTGCGTAAGGTTAATTCCACTAACTCCGCTGTGAAGAGGATAACGTATGTTCAAGAGCTGGCACTGCTGTAGGGTTGGAAGTGGTACCCAATGGTAGATAGGATTTGTTATTAAATTCCCTTTGCCAGTGTGCCCCTGCTTCAAAACCTTCTCAGATGAGCATGGTCGACTGGCTGATTCACGATTATAAAATGGATAAAAGACTGACAACCACAGTCCAAGTTTTGAACAAATATTTTATTGTTTTGTCTTTAAATATCTCAAATTTTGAGACATTCATGCTTGCATGTGAATTTATCTTTGTCACGGAGTGGGAATTCCGGGATCTTCTCTGTGCTGGAAAGTGCACTGTTCTTCCACTGATTAGTTAATTATTCACTTGGGCCTTCTCCAGCTGAGTGCCCTGATAGGAATGAATATAAACAAAATAGTTTCTGCCAGGTGTCAGCCCCTTAGAATAATGAATAGCAAAATAAATTAAGGTGTTGTTAGTGGTGAGGTTTTTTTAAAAGAAGATGAAGAGAAATATCTCTAGCAATTACATTGTTAAAATGGTATTTAAACAGGCTGGATGTGTGGAGGGCTTTGCAATTTAGAATGATTATATAAAAATAATGAAACTTGCTTTTTTTCAGTCTTCTGTGAAATGGAATAATCAGCATTCTCCTGAACAAACCGTATTATTTTCCCATGTCTGTTCATTACTGCATTTGAAGTTATGATTCATATATTATGGTGATTCATAGCTCAGCCTTATGAAGCAGAGGTTTATTTTTAGAGTGTTACCTTAAATTAGTATGACTAATAAGTGATTTTGAGGTACAGTGATTTCAGTGGTTCTGCATCTACTTGTTAGAATTTATTGTGTTTATGTATGACTTACTCTGACACTTTGCAGTAGACTTTCCAGGGAGCAGGTGACTACTGGGTGTTAACCATGATATATTAGAATCTTTAAACTCATAAATTATTAGGCTTAAAATGGAATGTGCTTTACTGCTCTGCTGAGTACCATCTTTGCATCTGACATCTGTTATGCAGCAACAAGGGTCACATTCATACCTTCACCGTGCAATGTGTCATCTCAGGGGCCTTGGCCAATGGTTTGGCAAGTGGTAGAGCTCCTCTCTTGATGTTGGGACATCAGATGGCACCAAAACAGTTTGCCACATAATTTCCAGAGAGGAGGAAGCTCTCTGGAGCCTTCTGCAATGTGAATGGACGTAGGATTAACTCTCAAAGACTGGAAGATTGTGAGGATCTAATAATCTAACCTTGAATTCTTCAAGAGGTGTGATATGGAAGTGTATTTATTTCCTCCTCTTTCCTGCAGAGTTTTTCAGGATTTCAAATTCAATATCTGTGGCCAAAGGAAAATTTAAATGGTCCTGGATGTTTTCCACCTTATGTACCTTTGGGACAAGCAAAGGAGCATGCCTATACCTTCTAGGATATTTGCAAAGAGGAGATTTTTTCCAGAACAGACTGGCAGGTCACAAAAAAATGTTCAGATGAAGAACTGCAGTTACTGGTAAGAAAGCTTTTTCTTTTTTCTTCTCCTATATTATACTACAGAAATATTTTCTGCTTTCTGTATCCAATTCTGTTTGCACCCTCCAAAGAAGAATGAAAAAAAGAAAAAAAGGGGTCAGGAAGGAAACCCGGGGAGAGATCTCTGAAAATTACCTTAATGCTTGAAATCTTGTTTGAAGACAGTTTGACTTCTGAGTATTTGTGTTAAAGAGTAGTTGAAGAGAATTTTTCAGTGCCTCCAAGATGAAATATATTTTTTGGATTTTAACAATTTTTTATGTAGCTTGTTATATATTGTGAAATATTCGATAGTTAGTGAAAGTGGTATTTAACTTATAAGTCCCTTGAAAATTTCAGACTGAAAAATTCACCTCAGTCTAGTCTTAAATTAATTTCAGGCATTGTTCCTTGTAGAGCATTTATATTTATCTTTGTGCATAGATCATTGCTGCTATTGCCCCACTCCTCTTAGTAAAGTGGATATTATAAGCTTCGGTACAATCAATATCTAGAAATAGAGAAAAATTTCAAGGTTAGGGAACTACTCTTCTTCTCAGACTAATTCTTCTCCTTAGACTGTTAAAGTGTATATATGGCTGACATTTTGCTCCAGACTTAGTATCTGTATCTTAAAAAATATAACAGATACAAAAAACTCCTGGAACATGAGGTCATGGGCTGTCATTTCCTTTAAAGGGCAGGAGTGTGTTTGTTTTATGAGAACAGTTTTTAGCAGGAGACTTGGAGCCTTTCTCACTCCTCCTTCAAGGTTATGCTTTCCCAGCAGACTGTTTGTAAGGGCCTGCAGGTGAGAAGTAGTACCAGGGGAAATAGTTTCACTCTTAGTTTTGACAGCCATTTTGCTGCATTACTTACGTAAAGAGTGTCATGTTTGTTTTCCAAAAACATCCTTGTTTCTTTGCTGTGTTTGGTGTGGTGTTGAAGGACCCTGAATCCACCATCAGTGGAGCTGAGGGTAATGCTGGGGCAGTCGGAGAGACTTGTTTCAAATCTGCCTGGCCCATCTGCATTCTGTGATTCTGTGATTCTGTGATCTGCAGTGTGGCTCGGTACGGTTGCTTCTTTCTGCACAGTGGAAGACATATGAGAAGCCTGAACTTCATAGATAAATACAGCAATGTCTATGACTGTATCTAAGCCCGCTCAAGCTTTCTCTTGAGTAGAGGTTTTGAATTATTTCCTCCTAATCAAAAGCTATGGTGGTATTTCGGTAATAAATCTTTCCTGTATTTAAATACCTGATGTGTCTGCACCCCTAGGCCAGATTCTATGCAGAGAAGCAATGTGGAATTCTGTGCTGCCTGGGGAAATGGTGAACTGCAGAGGGAGGAACTGGATGGCCTGGAGCTCCAGCGGCCCTTTACTTATCTCCTCTCACTGGGCACAGTTACCAGCTTATAATCTTAAGGGTGGACCAGTTAAAAACACTCCAAGATGCAGCTGAATGAGCTGTATCTGAAAGGCATGTAAACCCTTTAATTTGGCACTGGTTCCAGGAAACAAGCCTCTGTTAGTAATACTGGTCTTTATTAATCTGAGCACAGTAGTGTTCTAATGAAGCAGTGTGGTTTCTAGATGCACGTTAGTTCACTTGGCAAGTTGTTGTAGCATCAGCAGAGCAAGAAAAAGGTAGTTTATAGGCTGATAGAACAAGTGTAGTGCGAATACGCACTCTGAATATGTATCTGAAAATCCTACTCAGTCATCAGCAAGGAAAATGTTCCTCATGCTAGATTTAGATATGACCATTTCCCATAATGTAGGCAGAATAGTTTGGTAAAGAGGAAAAACCCTGTTATGAGTATTCTGCGTATTCTGTGTTCTGTGCACCTCATGCCACTGTAACAACTGACACTGGGATTTTGGGGGGATTGTAAAATCATAGATTAAGTCAAACCATGTGTCTAGAATGAGCAGTTAACCTGAACACTGCTGGTGCTTGTAGTCCCGTTGCTTACCCAGGAGTAAGGTAAACGGAGTTTTCCTCTAACAGTGGAATTGCTTCAGGAATGCTTTTTCAAGCTTTTATTTATTGTGTTCGCCTCAGGATCATGAATAAAACAAATAGTAAAAGATGCAACACTGCTCTCACAATAAGGTCAAATAATATAGAGTGAAATCCAGCACTCTGCAGGAGGCCAACACAAGTCATAGACCCCAATTAAGCCATCAAAGTAGATTTAAGTGGAATTTATTTGGTGTATAAGATTTGAACTATGAGTTTCACCTTTAGAGAGGCAGTCTACAAAGAACAAATGCCAGTCTTGAACTTGTCCCCAAATAAATCAATGTTATCCTGCTGATACCACAGGAAAAATGACTTCTAGAGTCAAGTCACTTGACTCTTGTTTGTAAATACCTATTTCTGAACCTTTGGAAAAGTATTTCAGCACAGAAAATAAGGAGAACACATTCCTATCTTGGCCTTATGGCTTTTGTGAATTATTTATTCGGGGTTCTGGGTGGCTTGTTTCTTGCCCTTGCCATCTGTAGATTTAATGCTTTGTATTTCCACTGTAGAATGTTACTCAGGTTTGAATATCGAGTACAGCAGCACAAGGCATAAGGAGATGGGTAGGCACAGGAAGCAAAGATCTTCATGTCAACCATATTCAAAAGGTGAATTAATATAAAACAAAGTTTTTGCACTATGATCTGGTTATCTTTCTCTTTAGCCCATGTTTGGACATGGTAGGGACTACAATATCATTAAAGTTTTATCGTCTGGTACATACAGAATTTGTAGGCTCTCTGTAAACAAATATTCCCAATACACTGTCTCTATTAACAGTCTCTGATGTATCTTGAAGACCTGCTCAGCGACCATTTATGGTTTTGTATATGCTGACTTTATACGTTGGTTTAACTTGACTCCGAGATTCTGAATTTGTGACCACTTGGACCTTTGTTGGTTTTGGTTTTTTGTGGGGTTTTTTGTGATATAGTTATTAGCTGAGCCTAGTGCCTTAGCTGAACCTTTTTTTCTCTCCTTCAGATGAGTAAAATAAATTACTGCACCCCCTTCTGCATTGCTTAAGGTGTCCGGCTTAATAGAAAATGGGGAAAACACCTACAGGAGCTCAGCTTGGCTGAGCTTGTTAAGTTAATATTTAGTGGAATGTATCTAAAGGGAAGTAACAAGCAAATTAATCTAATTGGAAAGTTCTGAGTTTTCTGTATGCACTGTACACTGGATCTGGACCGTGGTGTAAAGTCCTGATCTGCTTCTGCTAGTTTGTGGCTGTGGGAGCCTTGTCTCTTAGTGGAGCTGGGAATGTGGGTACTTCTCTCTTCATCCCATATTGAAACAAAAGCTAAAGTTTTTTTCTGATGGAACTTGCTTGATTGAAATAAGTACGTGTGATTCAGTATAGCATTTAAGTTGTCATTAAGTCCTTTCATATTTATCTTTTACCTTTTTTTGTTGTTGTTGTTGTGGGTTTTTTTGTGCTGCAGTAAATTTGGCCTTTAAAATGTGTGGGTTTGCTCAAATGTAGTTTCAAAACATCAGCCTTTTGTGGACAGAGCTCATCGTGAAAGGAACTGTCGAAGATGAACATGCAGTTTGTTACTGCAGGGAACCAATAAATAAGAATTCAAGCTTGTCAACATTTAGCTGTAGGAAATTTGAAGACATTCAAGCTTTAATGTCACAAACATTCATAGAGTGCTGAGAGAGCTGTCGAAATGTCTTTAATGACACCACTTAATGGGAGCAGATAAATGTAGAATGGGACCCAAGGCCTATACCTGAGGAGTGCCATAAACAACTCTGTCAATACAGGGAAAAATATAGATCAGTGAAATCATATTGTGAGTGGAATGAATGTGCTATCGGAATTAAAATGTTGCAAGTGTAGCCCAATGGTCTGGGAAGCCGCCAGTAGTTTCGTTAGCTGTAGGGGATTCTACCAGTTCAGATTGGTTGTATCTATCAAATAAACGGGTTAAGTAAGAACTCCAGAAAACAAGAACTTTAGATCACTATTGATGGGCCTCATCCAGGTCTCACCAGGAATCTTTGGAAATGCCCTTTTAACAGTAACTGTTTCTAAGTTTCATACTTTCTGTAAGGTAGCACAAGGTGACTGTGGTTGCAAAACAAGTCACACACATCATCTTCTGTCTTGGGAAAGTTACGGTGTTCTCTTTTCCGTTAAAACACAAGCGTTTCATCCTGTGAGGGCATGTTTTCTTTGCTGATATAAGGGCACAGAACACATCTCACTGAACAGAGACCCCAGGGATGTCCCATAGCGGCACATGACTTGGTGAGACCAGAGTGCTCATGTCTTCCAGGATTGAGACCTGGGCTTTGATCAGAACCCCGACGGTATTAAAACGCAGCAGTTCCTATATTGTATCTTGTTGCATTGCATATTGGTTGGTTTCACTTCTTTTTTTCTTTTTTTTCTTTCCATGAAGTCATAGGAAGGATTAGGAAAACTAGACTTATCTTAAGTTGCATTACAAATAATTTAGAATTATTCATTTAAACTCTGTGATTGTTATGTGCAAATACTTATGTAGGTTAAGTTTTAGAATATTGAACTCCTCAAGGAGATGCTTCTAATTATCCATTTTTAATAATACTCAGTGGAACAGGTACCATTTAAAAAATGCACATTAATCATAAGTAACCTATAATTACAAGAGAAGTAAGTATACTTGTGTTAATGAGCCAGTGACATTTAAGCACATTTGTGCGAAAAGGAATACAGCATTATGAAACATTGTGTCACAAAGGTGGAACACAATAAAAGTCCTAAAATGCTTTTCTTTAATGAAAAAGATTGTATTTGACACTGATTTTTCTGCCAGTCTTGTCTGTTGCAAGAAAAATTGTTGCATGTAACCTAGGTTACAATAAAAGCAAACTGCATATTTCTGGCTGTGGAAGAAAATTAAAAGCAAGCAGAGTCCCTCTTTGGTCTGTCCTTTCATTCTGGGAACGTGTTGGCTCAAAACTGTCTGCTCAATTAACTATTTAACATATAGTTAATGTTAAGGTTGTGATTAAGTCATCGATACAAGTGCACCTTTAGCAATATGCTTAAAAACTGCGGTTTAGAAATGGACGGAGTGCAACTCGAAATACTAACCATTGGAGCATTTGCATAGCTGCAGCTAGTTTCGATGGACTTTCACCAATGTGAATTGAGAGTAACTCTGCAGAGAATTAAGTCGGAAAAATATATTTAATTTTATCCAATTAATAAACTGATGCCTGCAAATGTACCTATAAAAGGAAAGAAATATCTGTAAAATACACTCAAATGTCAAAGGTATTTTCAGTGAGAATCTGTGTATTTTTTTCTCTAATTTAAATATAAAACTAAGAAATTGAAATTAAATTTGAAAATAAATTGATGGATGTTACATAAATGAAACAAAGTTCATTTAGAAAGTATTTTCTATTAACTGAAAACTGAATTTAACATTAAAATTGTGAAAGGGAAACCAGCAGATAGATATCACTGAAGGTGAGTATACTACAACAGCGGGTGAGTAATATTATATACCTGCAATCATGAATTTTGTATGAAGTGTCTGTCAGTAGCGTCTGCACGCCTTTTTGCTTTTCACCTTAACAAAGGCGTATAGGGAAAGGTCCAGAGAATGGGATAGTTGTTGTAGATCACTTGGCACACGGTTATCATCCAATTAACTACATTAGGTTTATGTCTCAGAATCCTGAAGAAGCTGTGCACTTTTTGAGCGTGTGTTGTATCCAAATGTGTATGTTTGCCGGCGTTATTTTCCTGTGATTTATTTCATATTTTATGAGTGGTTGTACCTGGTAGATAATTAACATGTACATATAGCTCATCACGATTTTCCTAGGTATCTTACGTGAACACTGCAGAATCCTTTTATCTTCTCTGTTGTGCACATTTTGTGTCCCGTTAATGCCATTGGGAGGCAAATAGAGCTAGGGAAAGAGCTCCCGAAACTGCGATTTACCACCAGACAGCCAGATCGGCCTGCTTCTAAGACAGGATTTCACAGATGCACGTATTTTAAAGGGCAGAATCGTCACTGTATAGAAAACAATAAACATGCAGGGCCTTTATTATGTAGTACCTGCTGCTGAAGTGCACTGAGCATTATTAGTAAATCATCATATTTTATGATAAGCACATGGCGCATTCATCTGCCTTTTTTATAGTGCAGCTTTTGCAAAGCTGCCCAAGTTAATTCTGATATAGAAGGCCTGTGTGAAAATAGAAGCATTTCATTAAGAATACATTAAAAGGAAACTAAAGTGATGAAAATATGCCAGTAATGAATCTCCACAATTAATGGCCCAAATTAATGAAGGTTTCTCAATTCGGGAATGAAATAAGAGCTTCTAGAATACTTGCTAGCAGATATCTAGCTTTCACTTGCAGAAAAGAGCAGAATAATTTATGTCCTTTTCGAAGGATTAATGGTTATTTGGCACAGTTTGTAAAGTTCTTTCTTCTCTCTCACTGTTACGTATAGTGTCAGACCTGTATGCTGAGGGCCGTGTGAGGAAGTAGTGAGGAAAAGGCATAATGCATACATTATCCCTGCTGCTAGTGGAGTATCCTGCGCATCTGCACTTTCAGTTAGCTTTGCAAATAGGAGAAAGTGCTTGGGTAGCAATATTTTTTCAGATGTTTTTTATGTGGAGGTTTAATATGCATAGCCTGTCTTCATTACACCTGTATGCGGTAGACTGAAATGGAGCTTTCAGGAAAATGCAGTTACTTTGCATTATCCCTGAATAAACTTTACCGTGTTAATACATTTTCGGTTCTTTTAAAGCAGGAAGACAAATATGGGACAGTTATATGTAAAGGAATTCTACATCTGATTTATGTTGCTGGAAAATAAGGGTAATTCTGCTGATAATGTAGTGGGTTTTTTTTTTTAAATCATAATGCTTATGAATAATAAGTTTAAATCTACTTTCTTTAAATCTTTGACAGAAATTTTAAAAACCTATATCAATTTCAAGTTATCCCGTATAATACATATAGGTTATGAACAGTTGGCAAAGATGAGATGTTTGGTCATCCAAGTTTGTCAGTATTTTCCTATCCAGTTTACCTCCAGGTGATAAGGTTGGATATTTATGTTTATCCGAAGTGATCCACAGGTGGAGATGCCTAACACTTCAGGCGTATGCTGAGGTTGGTAGCTTCACAGCGTGGGGCACCAACTCTTACCAAGGCATTCAGGGTTGTTATGACATGGATCACCCATAATTAGAGATAGTCAAAAGCTGAGATTTCTTTAGCAGAGAGATGCTAACATCAAATTCCAACTTTCAAAATACTGTGGAGAAAGAAAAATCTTCCAGAGCTTCCTATTTACTCATAGTTACCAGCAATGCCGAAGACTTACAAGAACCAGGAATTCCAGAGGAAGAGCTGACACTTTAGTCTGCAGAGGCTAATGGAAGTTCAGGAGCGTAGGAGGTTATGGGTGACCATTGTTAGAAAAATTCAGAGCACCCTTACCACCAGTACTGGAATAGGATCAGGACTTAGATGAGGATGCTGGCACAGCAGATCTTTTTTTTTTCATTATTGTTGATAGCATAGTACTAAAGGACACTGTCTCTGCTTTCTATGTTTCAAATGAGACAGAACAACACTTGGGATGATTCCACATTACCCAATGTTTTTGTAAAATCAGTATTTTAAGCTTGGTGTTCTTGCTAAATTCCAAACACAATTGTTCTTTCCTTTCAGTTTCAGTCGGTAAGTACGTATTCTCATTATTGACTTTTGCCAAGTGCTGCTGAATATACTACTCTGGTGACTGGGTATCAGGAACCTGTCTCTGAACTAATTTTTAGAGAAAAAAGAATTGGTACTGTGTGAGTAAACCTGCACATTATGGCTGAGCCTGCTGAAAGGGGAGATCCATCTCTTCTCACCCCTTCATTCGTGCTAGCTCTGTGGCTTGTTGGACCATTTTTTAGCCAATTCCATTTTCTATACCCAACAGAAAGGTACGAATTTTTTATTTGCTAGGTTATTTCTACTGGTGTAGAAGGCTTTAAGGTATGTGGAACTGGATCAAATCACCAGACCACATTATCCAAATGCCTGTCAGAGTATATCAGGCTAAAAACTGCTGAGGTACTGGCTCTGCTAGAATTACTAACTTTTGTCTGTAAATTTTGATTTTCCTGTAGGATTTCTTTTTCTTTTTTTTTTTTTTCTCCCTTAAATCAGGTGTTTCCTACTCCATTTCCATATTTTTGCACCAGGGTCTCATCTTCCAAATGTTCCTGTCCTCCTTTTTGAGGAAAATTGGGCCAATATTACGTCTGTGTTTTCCTTACTGTTCTTCTTATGGTATGTACATACTTTCTTTCCTCTGGGCCCACTTCTAGCTCGTGGGCACATAGCTAGCTCCTCAGTACTTCTGTCGCTTCCAGCGTGTGAGCTTCAGGCATAGCCCAGCTCCTGGAAGGGATTAGTTTGGCGAGCTTCCCTGACAGACAACGTGACTGTCATAGCAGAACGGGGGCACGAGTTCCCCACCCTCAGCTTCGGAAGCCCTTCAGCCTTCCTCAAAGGACAATAGTAGCAGTAGAGCAAAAAACACCGACCCTGTACTTTTCTCGAGCTAATATATCCCGTTCCTCAGGGGGTATCATTACAGCAAGCCCAGCTAGAGCATGATGCCATGCAGTGCCCCCACAGAGATGTACACACGAGGCTCTGGCTGGGGAAGGGCTTGCTCTCCTGCCGGGGGAGTCCAGCTTGACTGTGGTATCAGGCAAAGCTAAATGTCACTGCCTTGGAGCAAGTTACTACTGCATTCTCTTTGTTAGAATGTTTCTAGATACTGAGTCCTTTTATATTTGTCTCTACATAGAAATACCTGATTGTCCCCAGAAGTGTGTGTGTGTATGGATATGTATAAAACACATACGTGAAAACATGATAGATATATACTTGTAAGATTAAAGATTTAAATGAGATGGATTAAATATTTGAAGTACAAATAACATTAATAATAATAATAATAAATATTTAATAACATTTTTTATAATTAAGAAATCTAAAATAACTATTTTCTCTCCTTTGCCATTTGTTAGAACGAACTGATCCTGTGCCATTTTTTTCTCCATTTAGTACAGTCTCTACTGTGAAAATGTATTTTGAGACATTTTCATTCTTTCAGAAGTGCAAGGAAAGACTAATCAGCTAATGTTAGAAGACTAACAACATTCAAATGCTACAACAGATGGCATTAGGAATCTTGCTTGAATAGGGAGTTGAAGATGAGGCGCAGAACTCCGTGTAGATTTCTGCCTGGGTTGCAGCACATGCCTCGTGATGTACAGCTGCTTTTGTCTGCAGATCCCAGTTACATTCAGGACTTGCAAAACTAGAAATGATGAACTGAAAACCAAAAATGGTATTCATTTAAATATCAAAACATGATCTTGCTTACCATTTATTAGAGTAGGAAATGTTTACACTGAGCTATATTAACTGTGTTACTGTAAGGAGAACTGGCAATTGCCAGTTCATTATTAATGTCAACTTACATGTATCCTAACTTTGCAAATAACAAACAAATTGGATTACAAGTCTCTATACCAAATATCAAGATCAAGAAAATGTTTTCTTTTTGTTTTCAGAATATTATCTAGAATGCTCTGCATGTGCACAAGAACAAGGGAAGGAAATAGTGTTCTACGTGCTTAAAACAGAAGGAACCCACTGGGTATTTACCTTTGAGAAGGCTTGGCACTGTTTTTGCAATAGGGAGTTGGTATTTGGCAGAGACAGCCGTTTGTCTCTCTCTGTTCTTTCCTTAAATTCTTGACATTTTTAGACTTTGAAAATGTTCTTTCATTAGATGTTCTGTACAGACTTCTTAGTGTGTGGCCACTAAATCCTTAAATTACATCTTCCTTTCTGAACCTACTCCAAACCCCGTAAACATGCTTGGATTTATGGATATGTACAATATCTGGGCATGTTGTGCCATTCTCAAAGACTGATCAATCAAGCTAGCCATGCTCTAGAACTGCATGAGCTCTGTAGACACCTTGTAATTCATACTTCATTGCATGGGAATTAAAATGGATTATAGAAATACCTCAGCTTTGGAGAGTGATTGACCTGTTTGAGCAATGAAGCTTGAATTGTAATTAATTATAGAGCGATAGAAGTGTCTCATAGAGTACGTCATAGATTGGGATGAGTTAAGGTCATATGGACCTATTGTGGGGGATTAGATTTGGGAACTGAAGAAGAAGCTGGGAAGCTCAAGAAGTGGGCCCATGTGAACCTTATGAGGTTCAACAAGGCCAAGTGCAGGGTCCTGTACATGGATGAGAGCAACCCCTGGTATCAATACAGGTTGGTGGATGAAGGGATTGAGAGCCACCCTGAGGAGAAGGACTTGGGGGCACTGGTGGATGAAAAGCTGCAGATGGCCTGGCAATGTGCAGTCGCAGCCCAGAAGGCCAACTGTATCCCGGGCTGCATCAAAAGAATTGCAGCCAGGAGGTTGAGGGAGGGGATTCTGCCCCTCTGCTCTGCTCTGGAGAGACCCCACTGGGAGTCCTGCATCCAGCTCTGGAGCCCTCAGCACAGGAAAGACGTGGACCTGTTGGAGTGGGTCCAGAGGAAGGCCACAAAAATGATCTGAGGGCTGGAACACCTCCCCTACAAGGAAAGGCTGAGAGAGTTGGGACTGTTCAGCCTGGAGAAGAGAAGGCTCCAGGGAGACCTTAGAGCAGCCTGCCAGTACTTGACGGGGCCTACAAGAGAGCTGGAGAGGGGCTTTTTACAAGGACATGTAGTGAGAGTTCCAAGTCCTTACCTGCAGATTTCCTTACTGTTTCTCAGCCAAATCGAGTAAGATGGGTTCCACAGGGAAACATGGAGTAGTCTTCTTAGAGAACGTGTCATTAATTGCAGGGTTAGCTGCACGTTTCTTGTCTGGTCCTAAGACAAAGATTAATAGTATATTTGGTAAAAAGTAGAGGCAGAACATCTGAAATGATGTGCTGTGCAAGTCCTTCAGTGAGACAACTTGAACTCTTTAGTGTTATATGACGATGTCAGTCAGTGTCAGGTTCAGGTCGACTTGAACGCGGAGTTAGAGATAGCATACAATATCTTATAATGGATCTGTTAATGTTTTTATTTTGGTTAAGTTTGTTTCTACCCAGTGACTCTGAAAATACTAGAAATAACAGCTTTATTTCAGGGAGAACTCCCAACACAAATTTATATTTTTTACTTATGTAAATATATATCCATAGTTACACCAACCTGCTACTTTGCATTAACCTGACTGTCAGAAGGCCTACTGTCAAGGTGATTCCTGAGGAAAGTAGTTCCACAAATCACCTCCGTTAGTATGCTTTCATACATTATTTACTTTATATGTTCTTAGATTTGTTAACTTCTTTAAAACATTAATATGCCTGATTCTAAGTGCATATAGTTCATATATGTAATACGTAAACGTCAAATTTACATTGGAACTTTATGTTGTATCACTATGTATATGTTTTACCAGTTCTATTTGCTTAATAGATGCCTTATTGACCAAAATAAAGTTTAACAGGCAAATGTTAGAATTTAACAAATAATATCAGTTTGTCATTTTTCTCTAACCAACAAATAATATACCACCAGCTTTTCTAAGTAATAAATTTCTGTAAATCTACATGCCAATAAGAAACTTCATTTATGTGAGGCAAACTCCAAAAATTGCCTGCTACTTCTATAAGCCTAGCAAAACCTGAGCAAGTTCAGCAAATGGCAGCTGCAATACACAGCGGCCCAAAAGATATTTTGGAAGATGTTTGAAAGATATTCCCTTCTTGCTGCTCTGAATGGGTGGCTGTAATGAAATAACTTGACCTTTAATTCAGAGTGTTCCTATTTGTGTTGGCATGAAATGACTTGATACTTGGGAAAAAAAAAAAAGCTGAAATTAAGGCGTGAAATTTTAAAATAAAACTTTTCCGCCGCCATTACATGTAACAGAAATGCAGCTGAAAATACTAAACAAATAATACTAATACAAAGCAAATATGAGTATGTCAATGTTTCCCCTAATCCATAAATACTGAATTTCATACAAATCTACTCAGAACCTGAAGTGGTGCCAAAGACGGGTTTCAGTCTAGCATTTCAGTGTATATTCTGCGATCATTAAGCCGTTTCACTGACTTGTAAGTGTCGTAGTTGGAGCTCGCTACAATTTTGAGAGCAATGTTTGAAAATTAATTTCTGAATTTGAAAAATTTGTTGTTAATCGCATTTCCCAAAGTTACAAATGAAGACATTTTGGAGCTGAGTAGTAATTGTCTTAACCACTGGGCTGTCACTCCAACCTACAGTGTGTTTTAATAGAAAGGTGGAGGTCATACTTCATGAGGCTGAATCATCTTCCTCCTAAACAGGTGCAGGTCTTTTGGGGGGAGTTTCGCCTTATTTTCACCACGGTAAAGTTATGCCCCGACCAGTGGTGGATTATGCTGGCAGCTGTTATGTCCTATTATGGTCTTTTCTAGAATCTTTGTTTTACTTGTCTGATATTGGTGATTTTCACTGAATCTTCTGATTTCTGGAGACAGCATATGGACAGAAACATACTGATTTGTCTAATGTCATCTTTTCTTCTTTTTTTTTTTCTTTTATCACCTACTTTTTTCAGCTTTTCAACAAATAAAATAAAGTGGAAAGCGTAAGAAAGGAAAGAAAAGAGAATAGATCCAAGGAAAACCTGGAAGGAGCTGTGCAGGGTAAAGATAAGAATTTCTGTTTTCCTCCTTTGTTAACGTTTTAAAGTCAGGTCCCACTATCTCAGCAAGGTATATCTTGGTAATAACTTGTAGATCCAGCTAGGAATGGGAGCATCATAGAAAACAGGCCTATTTAAAAAGTTATTTCCAAAGAAAGAATCATTAAATTCTCTTCCTTCTCTGTTCTTCTGCCATAGGAATTCTGCTTTATTGTCATGACCCACTGTGGAATTATTCAGATGACAACAGCTCTGGTAAACACAGGCATAGTTTAACTGCTAACAGGTATTTTTCAAAAGAGCTTACATCTTAGCTGAATTTTGCCGTCTCATTCTCAGGGGCGTATTATCTCTTATAAACGCATAACATGTCGCCTGAATGCAGGTACTCTACAAGAGCTTTATTTTAATTGTTGTCTCATTCTCAGTTGGCTAAACACAGCACCGCATAAGAAAGTCACTGCTGCACAAGTGCAGCTGTACTGACCAAAGGTGTCATTCTTGAAAGCACTGTTCACTTCAGTAGGGAGTTTCTGCTCAAGAGCGAAAATCCTGGGGCAGCTAAAAAACAAGAGGAGAATTCTTTACTTTTAATTACCTCGAAAACAGGCTTCTCAAAGCTTCAGTTTTCCCAACAGCCTGCCCACTAAGCAGCTGACAAGTACAGCACAGACAAAAAAAGGTTCTCTGCCTGAAACAATTACTAGCCAGACCAGAGAAAAGCCCTAATGCAAACACAGGTAGTGTGTCCCAGTAGCATTGCCTTGAATCTACACTAAAGCCACTTTCAGCTATAACAGTAATATATAGATTTTTGACAAGGAAGTGATTTTTGATGGAGGTGGCAGTATCATAGAGCTTTCCTGCTCTTTTATCAGCATAGCAATGTAGCTGTCTCCTATCAAGAAAAAGGGGAAAAATGCCAAGGGGAATAAAATCAACCAGGCAAACTTTTTACATTTGGACTGATGAGCTGTATGCCCCTGTTTGGAAAATTTAAGACACTACAGGCTCAGAAGCATTTTTGCCATTGCAGAGTTTTAAATGATAATGCAAAGGCTTTTGTGAAATTGCTCACAATTTACTCTGATAAAACCGGTTCCGTTGTGAGTTTAACAAGTGCTTGTACAGTGTGTTATGTAGCAATACTGTAGAGACATCTTCTTAGATTTTGATGGCAGGAGTCTCATAACTATGACTCTGTGGTTTTACTTTGCTTTTGGAGGTTTTGAACAGAGATTTGACAGGGAATGTGAGGGAACAGATACTCAAGAAGTTAATCCTGGGGGAGCCTCTCGTTACAGACACTTTAGGGAAAGATTTGGGCAAGTTCAGATGTAGATTTGTATCTAATCTTTCAAACTTGTCCATCTTGTTAACTGAATTTTAAATTTAATTAAATCTCTGTATCTGAGCATTAGATGCTTTCCCTGGACATTTAAGAAGTATACTACAAATATAAATTTAATGCAGACATTTTCTCAATCCACGGATATGCTGGGGATGGAAGAATTTTAGTTGAAATAAACAGAACTAGGTTGAACTTGCCCTGTCCCTGTTGCCAGCCATCTGGATTAATTACTCTCATCTGATAATGAGCCTCCATGATCATCATTAATTCCTCTAGTAGATTTTTGGATGGGTTCTCAACCCTGCAATCTCTAATATTGCCTGAAGAGTTTACAAAGATAGCCTGGAAGGTAGCTGCAAAGGCATTCTCATTACTTTAATGAGTTTCTGACCACTGGTCCAGGCTATCAGCCCTATATTTAATTAAAGTAGCACAAGCTGTCTATCCACCAAGTGTCTAGGCAAAGGTCAACAATCTGTTCCAGGCTCCAGCACTCTTGTAATTGTTGTGAGGACTGGAGGGAGGCTCTAAAAAAGACAGAAACCCAGCTGAACTCGGGGCTTTTTAGGGATGCTGTGGTCCTGGTCCTTTTCCTCTGTTAATCTTGAACTAGCTCAGACAGTGAACTGCCTCCTCCCATCACTGTTTTTTTAGGGATATACGTAGCTATTCAGCTCTCTGGACCAGTTAGTGGCCCATTCATATTCGTATTGGTGTCAGGACAGGGACAGAAAGAGGGCTTCATGGATAAGGGTGAGGGAAAAAGAAAAAGCCATCTCTGACTTGGATTATTTTAAGCTTCTGTAGCGCAGTACCCATCAACCCTCCACTCTAGCATGCGCATGTGTAATTTAGAGCGTTTGAAAAAATTTGATGCAGATGCTTTGCTGTCTTCTGGTTTTCCAGCTTTTCCCTCTGTTATGTCCTGAGGCAAGTTCAGCAGATGGGAAACAGATACTCCCACCCACTCTGCTACCAAGTAAAAGGAGCACCTTCAGTGCTAGAGTAAGTAGAGTTTCTTCTTCAATACTCAGAGTATTTTTTTCCTCATAAACAGACAAGAACCACTTTGGTAGTAGGAAGATGGGGAATTAGTGTTTACCTAGACCATGGAAGCTATCTAGGGAACTGAATTCCTTTTAAAGCATGTTTTTCATTATTTAAGATTAATTGAGTAAGAGTTGAATGATCAAGACCATTTTACAAAAGGCTATAGTTCTGTTATGATATCTGAGGTTGTAGAAAAGGGGTAATTAACATCTACCAGCATAAAGGCAGGCATGGATTTTATTACAAGCATTACTTTCTGAGGACTTGAATGACTGACCTCAAATGTTAATCTTAGTGAACTCCAGAGCAAATATCAAATGTCAGGAAAATCCAAATAGATGTGTGGACTTGGAGCACTTAAATTAGTCTACCTTTAAACAGAAAGGGGTTTACAACTTATTAGCAGAGCTGTTCCTCCACTATAATATGAACAGAAATGGCTATTCAAGATTCTGTGGTTGGCTGAGAGAGAAATAAAAGCAGAGAAGGGTGATAACCTTCCACATTAATATGTGAACTACTGTTCAGAGTCTAGCTGCCCAGGGCAGAATAGTTAGCTTTCTTTGGACTGATACATCTTCCCAGAGCCAGAAGAAGACACTTAGTCACCTGAAGTCTGTGCCCCCATCCCCCTATTTATCCCTTGCTCTCACCAGGAGAGCTGTAACACGGCTTTTCCTGAGCTGCGCCCACAGCTGCCAACAGGTTTTACACAGAGCTGAGCCTGTGGCTCTGCCCCGTGCCTGATGGACTAGCAACGGATTGTCGTATACCGTAACCAACTATACTAGAAGCTAGTCAGCCTTGGCAACAGCTCGAGGAAAGCAGAGCAAAAAGATTTAAGATTTAATAGGAGGCAACTAGCCCTGTTTTGAGACAAATGGTATTTTGGAAAAGATCAAGTTGTTTGAAGTGAACACCAGTACAAATCGCTTTGCAGTCCTCTCTGGGAGCTGGATTTCGGTGGCTTTGTATACTTTTATAGTGCCTGGTGGGATTCAGCTGGCTAGCAAGTTTTGCTTTTCTTAAACGTGATACCTATTATTTGTAGTATTTAGTTTAATATACATGGAACAAATATAAATCTACTTATAAAAGTATTTGGTTTCGAAAATGCTGTGAATTTCCTCTTTCTTACATTTTTTGTGGGTACAAACATAAAACATCTCCCCTAAAGAATGAAATCTGCTTTACGAAAGTACAAAGACAGAAGTGGTATTTTACTTGCTTATGGTAATTGACATTAACTGCTTGGGGGTGCAGTTTAAAAAGGCAACATAACTAGATATTTCACTAATGCTGAAATACTATTACACAAATCTGTTTCTAATGTGTTTGGGATCTTTTTGTGCTATTCACTCTAAAGCTCTTCTTGTTTCTTTGCTGCTGCTTGCCCCCTGCTGTTTTTGCTGTTGCTCTCTGAAAGAAAACTTTAGCAACCACATTTCTTTGATGTTAGGTATATTTATAGATAATGTATATGTATAGAGGTACGCATGTGCCTGTGTATACATATATGAAACCAAAGCGTATACATAATTTCATATGTAAGCTTCTGTTCATTAGGCAAAGGGTGCTGTGAAAAATGAATGGAAAATCATTGATACTTGGTTTGAAATTAGATAAGATTTTCCGGTGCTTTGTATAACAAGGAACCATAAACCAACTCGATTAACCTGAATGTATTAGCACAGGAGTGCTATGTGGTAATCCTTTGAAGGTTCACGTTGAAAAAGAAGGAAATCCGCTACAAGAAAGTGGGAACACTTTTCCCTATAGTATCACTTTTTAAGAGAGCACTGAAGACTTTGCTGTGCTGAAAAAACTGCACAGATACAGTTTTGTGACGAGTGGCATTCCCACTAGGAAAGTTTGCTGTCAGTAAAGGAAAAGAAAAAGGTGTTTTTGCTGCTGTTTTGTATTGATTTGGCAGCTAAGCAAACTCTTTTAGTAAACCTATTAGCAATGCCAGAGTGATCTTTTACTTTGGACTACGTGCAGAAATTTGCAGTCTGTTTTGCAGTTCAGTTTGTGACCCCAGCCTACAAATCTTTGGTGTGATATTATGGGCTCTATCCTTCTTAGGTCAGAAAAATATCATATCTAGGGCAGCATGGGTAGAATAAACAGGTTTGTCCATTGACTGCAACTCCCTAGATATTTTAAGTTTTGGAGAGGAGAAAATGCATTCCGACGACGGCGTAGGATTTCCTTAGCCTTTTCCTTTCCATAAGGAGTTTTTATGCCCTACTATGAGAACATTAGCTCCTGAATAGTGCTAGTCAGCTCACTCATAGCCCATCATGCATCTTTGTTCTGAAGAAACCAATACAATATGCATCTGTTTCACAAGGAGCTTTTGGAGATGGCTGTTTATAAAAGCAATCTTCCTGTGCGGTTGCGTTCAGCCTCGGTGCAGGATTCCCAGTGCTGCCCTGCTGTACTGGCGCTTGAATTCCGACACAGTGCCCTGAGAGCTCCCTTGGCTTTCATGAGAGTCCGCTGCTGTTCTCATGCATGTGCATGGAAAAAGGCTGTGAATTCTTTGCAAATAACTGCATGACTTACGAAATTGTGTTATTGTGTACCTAGAATAGGAATTTATGCGTAATTATTTGTCAGATATTATGTCAGATATGATCGATTATGTTCCCTTGTGGACATAAGAGCTTTCTGCTGATTTGTTAAGTTTCTGTGTGATAGAAGTATGCAACTTTCTTTTAAAAACACACATACCAGATGGTGTGTATTGTTCTTAGAGAAGTGCCAAAGCTCAGAACCGTTCACAGGGTGACATGTTTCATATAAGTCTGTGGGTAAGGAAGTGGTGCTGTGGGGGAATGTGGGGTGGAGTGAGCAGAGTGGCATGAAATCTAAAGTTTATTTGCAAAGTGGGGTGGGTTGAGTGGGCGGATAACAAATTCTACGCTTTCTGTCCTGAGGTGTCTATTCTATTATACTCAGAGCAGCAAAGGCCCCCGTCCCTCTGGTCCAGCTTGGACAGGCTTCATGGACACAGGGGAACGGGCCACTCGCTCTGAGGGTTCAGCATATCTCCATGCTAGCTGGTGGTCTGACCTCTACATTGTGCTTCTGCCTCAAGCTCGTGTTTCTACGTGGTATCTAGATACAGAGACGGGTATTTCCATCTTCTTTTGAAATATTTAAGAAATATTTTGTTGGAAAATTTGGAACTGACATAATTTAAAATGAGCAACGGCTCTGGATCCTGAAGCTAGCTTTAAATATAGTGATAGCAGACATGTTCCTTTACAATTCTTTTCCACTACTTAAAAAGTAAGGGCTGGTCAGGT
>Ga0065711_1026379_pt1 | contig 74781 bp, 39 predicted proteins | sample Hoacrofraction12_FD_59098 | JGI IMG/M metagenome (GOLD analysis project Ga0065711, IMG submission 59098) | Hoatzin crop microbial communities from Cojedes, Venezuela - Epithelial fraction 12 v2 (version 2) | ecosystem: Host-associated > Birds > Digestive system > Esophagus > Crop | place... | reverse complement strand
GCCTAGTTCAGTGTGATAAGGATATAAAGTAGTTTGCACACGTGGTAAAGGTAGTGGAGTCAGTGACAAGGGTATTACATTCTGTTCCTAGTGCTTTTTCTCCCTAGGGTTTAGGTGTTAGGCGTGTTGCTGGAAATTTCTGTGCTTTACTTTACATGGCAATAAATTGATGATCAGTTTGTTTTGCTTTTAGAGTGCCTGAAGCATGTAAAGATTGAATGAAACTCCATAAATAAATATTCTGTTGATAGTGGTTTTCATTTTGGAAAAAAAAAGTTTTGCACGTGTCAAAGCACATTTCCTCAAATGTTTGTTGTCTCTGTTTTTTGGGCATTGGCTGTAACTACATGCCAAATTGAAAGTGCCACAGCAATCCTTGTGTAAGCAACGACACTGAATACTGTGGAGAGCTGCTCTCAGATGGATGTTAAATGAGAAGGTGCAGAGCTTCAGCTGATTTTTTGAAGAGGATGATGAATTTAGTGAGGTGTCTCCAGTTTTCTTGTGGAAGCAACATTATGAGAGATAGTATGGTGGTGGTTTTCACTGAGCAGCAGGCTATCACAGCCAGGAATCCAGACAACATGAAGATACGTGAAGAGTTCAAGGCAGCACAGCATTTAAAACAAACAAAGGAAAATATAGTGTAGACTATTTTAAAACTGAAAAATGAAATGTTGAAATGTTTGGGATCCACCTCTGGGTCCTGCAAATGCGGAAATCGCCATTTGGAACAGGGGATCTGTGGTCACCATAGAAAGGCTTTAGTTGTGCTGTGCTGGCTTGGTGAAAGCAATAGGAATGCTTGCTGTGAGACTTAGCGTGTCTGCTGCCATGTGTGACTATGCCACCCGTTGGGAAACTGCTGGCTTAGACCAGCAATGCCTAGCAGGCTTCAGAAGTGCGGAGTGACCAGTACATGTTACCTAGGACCTGAATATAGGTTGTGGTTCTGATAAATACCAAAGAGTTCCTGTCTGGCAGTGCTTTCATCAAGTTGCTTCATGTTTTGGAATCAAAACCATAAATGGGGAATAATACTACTGATGTCACAGCTGTTGACAAGTGACTCTGAAGATAGAAAACTGGTACTATAAGGATTAAGACAGTTCAGCTATAAGCTGTTCCTTTCCTTAAACTCTGGAGTATGTACTGTGTACTGAAAAATCTGTTGTAGAAATGCGGCAACTTCTTCAGTTACCCAGGATACAGTAGATTCTCTTAATGCTGATACGTTCTCCCAAGGTAGATGTGCCAAATGCTTCAGCAGCACTACGAAATCTCATATTTGATGAAAATTTGCATGTGTATGGCCGACTCTTATTAGCTTGCCTCTATGTATAGTTAATTACAGTGAATATTCACGCAACTGTTGGCTCCTAGCTCAGCTGGCTAGTGTGCCTAGACTAGTACCCTGAAGGGGCAGTTGGAAGCTAAAGCATGCTTAGAGCTACCCTTGACAGGTTTTCTGCTTTGTTTAGTGATCAATTAGATACTGCCTGGAATTGACTTGGTAGGCACTATTATTTATTTATTTTTTTAACCTGTACGTTGAATCACTGTGTCATCCTAATTCACACAAATAAAAAAAGATGCAAATTGCATGATTAAAAACACAGCAAAGCCACATAAGTTATGAATTTTCATCTACATGTGCAGTGGGAGAGCAGTGTGTCAAATGCTTAGTGTATCTAAATCTTGGTAACCTCGGTCTTAAGAGACGCTGTGGATTTTTATCAATGCTGCATTCTTGTGTTGCCAGCGCCACCAGGTCTCCCCTGCACTGGCATCTGCACACTCATATTGAGAGGGGTTGGGGATGATCCTGTTTTAACACCTCACATGCTTCATATTAGTGTTTGCTGTTGAGGGAGGAAACAATAGAAGCAGAAGAGGGACAAGGAAACAAAATAGTTTCCAATTCTATAGAAGGATGGAGGAAGCTAAATGCGCAGCAAAGTATGTGTGCTTGCGTTCACTGAAAACAAGTTTATTGGTTGGACTGTCCTTGGCTGAAACATGGTAATAACGTGCATTTTTGATGAATATGTCCTAGTAAGATTATGCAGAGTATGGAGGACATTGGAGAGATCCGGCTGTAGAAGAGTTTTTCTTGCATGTTGTCAGAATTCAGTTTTGTGCAAGGAACCTGGCCAGCTGAGTGCGGGTGCAACAGATTAGGCTGGTTGGATGCTAACAGCTAATTAACTTCATGCGATGTTGCACAATTGTTTGCCACTGGGCTGTCAAAGGCAGCTGATCCTTGGATCTGCCTTACAAGGGGCTGAGTCTGACTGATGATAAAGCTGAAAACCTAAGGCACTGAGGACTCTTTCAATCCCACCTGTCCTTAGAAACATTTAGTTCCTTCACATTACACCTTTCAATGAGTTATTCTTTTCTTGCTTGGTTTTGTGCAGCAGTCCTTCTGACTGGAAGAGAAAAAGAGAGGTTGTAGCAAACCCAGGCTGTCAGCTTTTCTAGCTTCTTCAGTCTTATTTCATCTTCTCAGCATCTTTATACATGCGTTGAGGGCTGTTCTCTTCCCAATTCTCTCTGCTTTGTTCCCACTGTGTCTGTCTTCATGACTTTGCTTCCCCCTTTAAAGAAAGCCTGGCATGCTTCTGTGAGTCTTTAAAAAAATCAGAAGCATTGTTGAAGACATCCCCTCTCTTACCTTCCCTGTTCCTTGGGGACCTCAGAGGCCCTAGTCCAAACACAGATTTTTCTCCTGGTTCTGGGGCGAGGAGAGGTAGTGCTTTACAGGTCTGCTGTAGTAGAAGATGTTAGTAGAAGTTGTTTGAACATGAACTCTTCTGAGTGTAGAGAGTCAGAACTCGTTCATCTGTCAGTGTGCTGGGTCCTGGCTCAGGCAGAGGTCTGTCTTGTGGTTCTCTCTCAAATGTGATTGGAAATGTGGGTTTGGAACTTACTTTAATATGCTTGGACATAGTGATGTATATTTCTCAGCATTTTAGGCCAGAAATTTATATTCAATTATTTCTGTCCGTATGCTGCAAGATTATGTTTCACAGTCTTTTCACGTCTTGGAAGGTTAACTGAAATCAGGCTTGATATGTCAGGTCGGCATCAGATTGCCCTGCCATGGCCTATCTTCTGACATTTTTAAGAGCGATCACATCTGCTTCAAGGTCAGAGGTTGGAAGGGAGATCTCTGAGGCTGCTTTCAAGGTCCGTACATGCTCTGAAGTCACCTTGCTTTGGTTTTGGAAAGGAAGCATCTAGAGGTTTTTTGCTGGCCATGGGCACCTTCCTGATTCCATGAAAAGAAGGACATCACCTGCTGTAGTTTGAGGAATTCAAATGGAAAGATGGATAAGTGATACATGACCCCGATTGCTCATGCCCTTTTAAAACCATTATGGCTTCTGGTTTCATACTATGAATGGTTTTCTCCCAGATCTGCTTCTGTTAGGGTACTGTGTCCCACTGCTGTACTCCCTACTGTCAGGGTACTCCAGCTGTCTCTGGGGAGAGCCTGCTGTTGCCCTTGCTGAAAATAGGGCATGCTCTTATTTAATTGGACTAGGTTCTTGACTTCATGTTCGTACTGTCTTAGTTGTTATTGCAGGTCCTTATGCCTTTATTATAGGCTATTCAAGCTGAAGGGAATTAAGATTGTCAGACTCTTCAAAATCCAGACAGGATCAATTTCGATTAATTATCATCTTGATAATCTTCAGTGTTATCCTGGGCCATTTGTGTATAGTCTTAATAGGATTGTTGGCACTGCTTGGGAATTCAGTGCCTCAGAGGTATCTGAAGTCAGTATTTTCATCCCTTGTGAGGACATCCTTGGATCTGCAACCAGCCTGTTCCCTTCTATGTTAATTCATTGCTTGTTGGGAGAACAGGCAAAATACATACTTAGTTATCTATGATTGCATTCATACCTGAGGTGTGTTTTATTTGGACCTCTAGTTTAAGCTATCTGTTTCTTTTCCTCCAAGACTTCACATCTCTGAGGCCAAAAAAGTGCTATGCATGCTCTGTGTCAACTGAAGCAAGATACATGCAGGCATGCTATGAATCTCAAGGTGGAGCTGTCTTAGAGTGCACCGCATTAGCACTCGTGTCAATATCTGTGGCTTTGCTAAAGAATGTTTTCATCTTTGATATCTGCAGAGCAATGATTTATAGGTCTGGCTGCACTGTTGGAAACAATGTGCCATTACTTCAGACCTCTTGAAGAGCTCAGGTTGCTACTAGGTAGCTACAACAATCTGGACTGGAGTTAGCCAAAACAGATTGAATGTGACCAGTATGGCTCTATTTTAGAAGAAAAGCTTCTTTAACATCATTATAATTCTTGAAGTTGCATTTTACACCCATGTTCTTCCTTGTAGTCCTGTTTTTCTCTCAGATGCGGTCTGAACTGAAGCTACCAGCCGTTCTCTAGTTTAGGTAGACATTCTTTGAGGAGGACCAGTGGCCCAGGTTTAGGAGAATGATAATTGTCCTGTATGAGAAAGTCATATAGGGGTCTCAGGCAAATTTCTTCCCTCCTCCCCAGTTTTCATTGTTTGGTCTGGAGGTAATAGAGGATTGTTCCTACAACGGAGTCTGTTGTTAATCTCTACAGGTGCAAGCTGAATTGGACAAACACTGAATTCCTTTGTAAAATTTTTTGACTGTTAGCCTTACCATCTAAGTCTTCTCAGATTCATGTGGTAGAATGGGTGGGAGAGACAAGTGAGACAGCACCACACCGATGAATTAAGTATGTTGTGCAGAGTGCAAACAGTGCATGACTAACACCTGTCAAAGAAGGGGCAGATTTGTTTGTAAGCAGTAGCAACCATGAAGACTTCTGGGCTATAGTTTACTAGAGTTATTATGGCAGTAAATAGTCCAAGACTTGGGAGTGCACAGAGAGGTACAAGGTCTGATACTGAGGATTAAAAAGGGGATGGGAAAAAGACAATGTATACAGCAGATATTGTATATCTTATATTCATTAATTACTAATACAAATCATGTAATGCCCTTTTCCTCTGTGCAGGACGTGTGCTACCTGTGGAGATAATGTGTGTTGGTGGAAAGTCAGATTTTAGTTTGCCGCTGGTCTCCCACTATGCCTTATGCAGATGTGTAAAGATCTCGAAAGATTTCAAGAATAATATCAGCTTTCACTATATAAAGTCTTTCTCCTTCTTATCAAAATAGAAAACAGAACTATACCAGGTCATTTCTTTGGGTTCAAACCTTCATCGTTATTAGTCTTAGGTTAGTTGTTTGGGCGTTCTTTGCTTTTAATATCTGGGCTGGAAGCTGTTAAACTGAATGCTGAAAGATCCTTCTAATTTTTGCATTACTGGGGGTACATCCAGAACTGTGCGAAACGAAGGGTTGCAGCATCAGCTTGGACAGCATCTGGTGCCATGGTCATTAATGGGCTTTTCCAGCTGACTGCCTGCTGCTGTGTAGGCAGGACATCTGCACCACCCAGCCTACGAAATGAGTGATTGTAATCTCAGCAAGTCAGGGCATTCAGGTGTCCCCACCTCAGTAGTCACAGGAGTTCCTGTGAGTGATACTAACCCCTAATGATTAATAGTCACATGTGGTGCTGTTTAATTATATCTGCTGTAGGAACAAGATTTAGCTGTTAGGAACAATGATGTAAATCTTGCAGTGCTTCAAATCTTGCTTGTCTGTATTTTAGTAAAATGTTTCATGTAGTGCCACTAAGACGACAGGTACTGGGACAAGAATTGCAAGATAAGTAAGAAGTTGTTTAACGGGGAGAAGATGGAGTTATGCTAAAATGAGAAATGCAATAACGTGGGAGAGGCTGCCAGTAGACTCCTCAAGTCTGGTTTTGTGGGCAAACCTTTTTAATCTTCTCAGAAGTGACAATGGCATAAATTTACTGTAGCTGATGTAAACTTGGAAGACATCCAGTATGAAACAGCATTGGGAAACTGTGTTGAAGTGACTAAATGATCTTGAGGACTGGAATAAAAAAAATATGAAGTTACATAGCAACATGCAGCATTTTGTGCTGGAGGACCAGTAACAGACATGTTTACTGTAAGCTCTGGACTCCTCTATTACAAGGAATTTGGGGAAGGACCTGACTGTGTTTTCTGCATCAGGGGCAGTTTGCAAGGACCAGTCTAGTGTAGCTTTGAAAATCAGATCTCTAAAGATACACAGAAGGAGTAATTTTCAATTGAATTTGGGAAGATTTCATGCCATTGTACAATGTCCTGGTTACATTTCATCTGGAGTACTGCATGCTTATATGGTCATACACATGGAGAGAATGGCTGGTGGGATAAAATGTGAGAGCTTTTTGTGTAAGACTGTTACTTGCTTGTCTTAGCAACAGGAAGACTGAAAAGCATATGTTGTCATCCACATCAGAGGTGTTTTCTTCATGGAATGGGAAGAGAAATACATGCTGGCCGTATATACCAGAACATGAGGGTTTCTGAAGGATTGACCACCAAGTATGACATGGACAAACATTAGCTTTCCTGTTGGATTCAATAGATTTATGAATGGGGTTACAAGATATAATTGCCTAAAGCAAAATTTAAGGCCAAGGAGGTCTTGCCTCCACTTGTAATCCTTTGTCTAGTATTTTTGAGGTCTGCCTAGACCTTTCTAGGCAGACACTGTTAAGAGTGCTGACTGGTAATATTCTTCTGTCATTACATGAGGATTTATTGCTTGCATCAGATAATTTCCTTTGGTAAGACGTACTTTAGCTAGCTACATTGAGGTATAGTAATGAACAAAGGTATTTGCACCACGTATTTTAGTTGTGTTAGGCTTTGAATCACACTGGAGGCATTTGTGCATGGGCATCAGACTTAGAGTTAGTTTCCCTGGGTTTTTGACTTTAATCCTCTGGGTTTTATCTGAAGTAGGTGGTAATGATTACTGGCTTACTACAGTGTATTTGAAGCAAAGAATCATCTCTCTCATGTGCAGCTTCTGTGCTGTTCTGCTTTAGCTACAGTCTGTTGACTGGGTTTGGGGGAAAGGAGGACTTGATTTGTGAATGAATAAAGCTGTAGTGTGTTTTCCTGGTGAAATAAGGGAATGCTGGAAGCTAAAGATTAAAGTAGTCTTCTGAATGCTGTTTTTTAGAAGAAAACTGATATTTACAGAAAGGAAAATAATTCAGTATTTCAATCATTCTGACTGTTGTCATGCATAGAATGATAAAAATGATTTTGCTAAAATAAAACTTTTTATTTAGCCTTGCTTTTGGGTGAACTAAAGCTGCTATAGCAATTTCAGAGTATCTTCTACTAGTTTAGGGACAGGAGAGAGAAATGTAAGTGCTAAGTTATATGTAGATACAACTGACTTTTAAATTAAATTCCATGAAAATGTAGTACTGCCAGCATTTTTAGTAGTGGTCAGGACGTGCAAAGCATCTTGGCAAGCAGATTTAAGGAGCATGCAGATCTTCCTTGCTCCTACGGAGGAAAGTTGTTTGCTGGTGTGGAGCATAATTAATCCAGGTTTTGAAATGCCGTGAGCTTCTTACCTCTGAGTGGATCTCGGTAGAAAGCATCTGCAGAAGTATTTGAAATAATTCTGCTGCCCAGCTGTGTGTTCTGCTGGCTGGCACTGTTTATTACGGTATGAAGGTCGGACCTGGAACTGTTGGTGGAAAGTTTCTTATGTATTGTTCACTTCGCAGGGTGGGTTCACCACCAAGTAGACTGACACAAAGGAACATGTGACCCATTGTATTACTGTGGTGCTGATGTACTGTGATTCATTTTAAAAAAATATCAAATAATGACGTCAAGACTTCAAGCTGGATTTGTCTTTGATCCATTGTGAGTTTGGAATAACAATGATTATTGTTAGTACTGAGGCAATAACAGAGTAGAAAGTCATTGCATCTGAAACTCTATTTTGTAGGTAGATGGCTGTTAAAAATACATTAATAATATACAGTGACTAACATATGCCGTTTCAAAAGATTTAAAACATCTTCCCTCTGTGGCAAAGACACAGGACTTCTTGAAGCTACTTGCAAAACAATCACAATTTAATTAGTCTCAATATAGTTTTCCTAACAATAGCTGCTTGCAAAATGATCCACCCTGTGTGTTGTCATGAGGTAGGGTATTGTTTTGGTATGCTGATTGCCTGTTCGTTGTGTCTGCAGAGGATGCTAGTTAATTACTTTACCTAATGCCTGACCACCGGTCAGGTTTACTTTACCAGGTCAGAAACATCAGCAGTAGTCTCAGCAGACACAGAGATAACCTAGTGCTAAAACATACAACAGCCAGCAGATCCCAGAGAACAGCAGGATTTGATTAATAAACAAGCACTGCACATATGGACAGAGAAATAACTGGCACTGTTTTTTATTTGAAAGTCTCCCAGGTATCGACCCGCAGATGGGTGGATGAATGCCGTGATGGATGAAGGTCACGTATAGGACTCTGCTTCTAACCTGTCTTGCTTTTCTGGAACAACACATCTTAAACCTGTAATAGCGCTAGTTGTTTCTCCAGTCGTTTGGGGTTTGGATTTTCATTCTCTGTTTCAAGGCTTGTCTGAGTTCTTGGACTTTTAGATAAACCTGTAGGATTTAGTACCCAGATATTATGTATATGGCTTTACCAGTTTAGTTACTTTAACAGATCATTTGCTATTGGAAATAGTGCTTGCAAATTGATTTTCCTAATAACAGGATCTGATGCTCTTCCTGAGTACGACTTTGACTTCTTCAGGTTTTGTCCCTAAGGAAGTGATCTTTGTTGATTCTAGTGAGGTAGTTTGCAGCATTGTGTCCCTCAAATCTGCTGCAATAGTTATGAAATTACTGCCTTCTTCCACCACTTTTTTTGCTTCTCTGTGAAGTTTACACGTATATTCTGACTGATGAACAGTTAAGCATGGCCTTGATGTGTGTTGAATATGTGCATATATCCATCTATAACTTTGAAATAACTATCAGAGGAAAGGAATTTGTTTACAAATGCCCATGTGTTGGTTTGTCAAATTATTTCCTGTCAAAAGCGGTTTGTGTCTTACCACATTAAGCCTAATTCGCTGCTTTTGTGCTGGATTTTAAGGTAGGTTCTTTGTCTTTTTTCGGCTCTTACCTAAGTCCACAACACACTCCAAATTATAGCTAATTTTTTCTAGTGCAGTAGCTAAAGCTTGTGACCATGTTTTATGTGCACAGTGGTGGTGTGTGTGTGTTTTTTTTTTTGGTTGTGTTGTTTTTTTTTTCTTAGCTTATCTTTATTAAATGAGCTCTGGCAGCAGCAAAAGAAATCCAGTTAGCTGTTATATTAAATGCATGGTTTCTCTCAGTAGTTTGGTGTTTGCAGTTTATGCAAGACAAGAATAAATTGTGTTGGTCCCCAAGTAAAGACTGAGATCTGTGCCATGTGAGGCTTCAGATTCCTGCTGCTTCGTCCCCCTTCCTGGAACAAAAATCCTTGCCACCTTGGAATTATCGAGGCCCTCTGAGGTGTCTGAAGGGTAGTGAAGAAGCTGGGGTTTTGAGGGGAGAGGAGGGAATGTCGGAAGGTCATAATTCAGCCGTGATAGATAAATGGGCAAAAAAAAGAAGCTGGAAGTACTAACCAGTGAGAGTGATATCCTTGTCTCTTGGGGCCGTGGGAAGAGCAGCTGCAAAAATGTGATTTAAGCACAGCTCAAAAAGCATCTTGCATCTGCTTCTAGCCAAAAAAAAAAAAAAAAAAGGCAGGGGTGGGTGTTCTCTCTGTTTGCTGCCTAATGGCTCCATGATTTCGCTTTCTGGTATAGAATTAATAGGATCGTTAAGGACATGAGTATGATAAATGCAATGTTAATTCAGAAATTTCAGAAAGAATCAAGGCCACTTGAAGTCTTTTTAAGGACTCACTCTGTTGTACTGGCGTTTTCACATGTAGGTAGTAATTTTCTCCTCAAAAATTAAAAGTTGATTCTAGCTGGGCACATAGAATCTTTTTTAATCTGTTGCTTAATGTTGCAGTCTCATTTATGTCCAAAAATAAAATGCTACGACAAATACATTAAGGAAGGATTGACCTTAGATGTATGCCAGTGCCACTTTAAATCAAATCGTTTTACCTTTTGTAGGTTTTGGGGGTTTTCTGGTTTTTGGGTTTTTTTTGTTTGTTTGGTTGGTTTTTTTTCTTTTTTTCAGGGGTCATCTGTATTTCTTCTTCAGATACTGTGTCTCGTCTGGTTGTGGGTGTTGAGGGGCAGAGGTGGCAGGAGCAGCTCTCAGCAGCTGCCTTCTTTCTGCACTCATGCTAGTCGGCAGGAGGTTGCATGCTTTAATATGAAGGAGTAGCAGACCTTAAAGTTACAACCTGTTCACAGTGTGCAGTTGCTTCTTCTCATCACAGAGGATGGTGGCCTTTTCCATGCCTCGGTCTAACAGAACTAAAGGGAAAAAAAAATTTATTCAGTGTGTTTTGTCTGCTTTTTTGTTGTGGAGGTAAAAAAAAAAAAGAACAATTTAAAAATCACAATAAAGGTCCTGTGGAAATGCTGTAGAGACTTTGTATAAGGGCTAAATCATGTCAATCATGATGTTTCTATCTTTTGAATGTTTTGTGTGATTTTTTTAAAAAAGCACCTTGTTTCTGACATTAAAAATACATTTTTTTTCAACCTAATATACTGGGGATTTTAAAACTTGAATTCTCAAATTAATTGGAGAATGCTCACATTAAAGGGCTGAATCGAAGGTTTTGTATGAGTTATGAAATCGAGTAACTAAAAATGAAATATAAATGAAATGTGAGTTGAAATAAGATTCTGTTTCAGAGTTTATTTTCTCAAGAGACTGTGGGAGAAGAAGTTCTGTAATTAGCTTCTAACCTGCCTGGAAATGCTCGGGTTAGTACTCTGAATGTTTTTTAGTGGGTTCTCTTTTTCCCTAATAATTATTTTTTGTGTGTGTGTGTGTGTGTTCCCCAACAGGAAACAGTCCGCAAGACAGCCCTAGAAACTTCTCTCCCAGTGCCTCAGCCCACTTCTCTTTTGCACGAAGGTAGGAGGTTGTTCGTAGTATCCAGCATGTATTCTGCATAGAGGATAAGTTGTTGAACCCAGGTATTAAAAGATGATTGCAAATACATTTGTCCAGTCTATCACTTAGAATGACACATGTTACCTTGTTTATGTAAACTCTCCTAAACCTCAGTCGCAACAAAGTTGTACTGGATGATTGATACAATGCAAGCATACCTTCTTGAATTAAAAAAAAGCCTTAATTGTAATGGATCCAATTCAGACACCATTTCCTCATCCACTGAGATACAGGGAAAATTATAAGCTGCCATCTATTTTTTTTCTTTTTTTTTCTCCTCAACAATGTAACAAGTGCATCTTTTATAAGAGTGATTCCTGAGACCCTGAGTTCAGGGCCTGATTTTACTGGCAGCAGCAGTACCGTCACCATACATTTAATACCTGACCTCGACCTGTTTCTCTCTCTGTACCACTGAGACAGTCAGCTCTGTCATAGGAGTGTTCTGAAAATTGATTAATGCTAGTAGAATTTTTGAAGATCTAAAGTGAATTTGAAGTGATTTATGAAGTAAATTGTTATTAAATGGACCATAACCAAAGCTGATAGTGTGTCATGGGAGACTGCCTGTTCATGCCAGTGTGGTTCCCTAGCCCTTAAAATGTTGTCAGCCTACCGCAGATAATATGTTGATTAACTCTAAGCCTGGGAGGGTAGGGAGAGTTTGTATGTTGATGTAGAAGTATGTACACAAAAAATGAAATTGGAATGCTGTGGATTTCTTTTTCATGAAATGCTAGGCATGTAACTGTTGGATTTGCAGTGAGACAGCGCTTGCCACTATAGTGTTGTTTCCTTTATTTTGGGAGTTCAGTGCAGTAGCACACGCAAGCCCTCAAAAGTAAGTGCAAGGAAGTGGCTTAACTCTTTTTAAAAGCTGCAAAGGGGAGAAAACTTTACATGTGTGTTCCTTTTATCTGAATCTAATTCATCTGTGACAATAGATCTTGTCAGTCTTTCTAATAGCATATGATGTCACATTTTTTAATCAACCCCTGAAGAAAGTTGAGTATTTCTTTTGAATCTACTGCCTCTTGATAGTATCTGTAAAAAAAAAAGGAAAGCTATCTCTTCATCGATTTTATTTATTTGTGAGCATATTTTAAGAAAGATTAATTAAATTCAGAAATAGCTTATAATGGAAAAAGCAGATGTGAAAGACCAAGCATTACTTAGAAATACAGCATGCAGGACGTAGTTTTCCTTTCCCACCAGTAATCAACAGAAAGTTTAAATCATTATGTTTTTGCAAACCTTAAAATTCAGGAGGAAAAAATTAATTTGTTTACCAGTGTTTCATTTGGATCTTGACCATTTTTAGAGCCCTGTCATGGGCTCCAAATAAACTCTTTAATTAAAGGAATACTAACACAAGTTTCTGTGATATCAAAATATTTCACCGCTTACTGGGATTCGAGAAACTTCTTTAGAGCAATTTTTCTATGGAAACCGGTTTTGTTCTATGTTTACAGTTAAAATGCTTGATGACACATAAGTGTAAAACAATGTTAATTTAAAATTTTCTTAAGAAATGGGTATGTGTGTTGTAGTTGTCTTCATATAACCTGTGATGGGGTGCATTTGGTTAGTAAAATGGCCTGTGGCTAAGGACAGCAGTTCTCAGACTGAGTTTATGCCTTTCCTGTTATGTTTTGTAAATTTCATGGTGGTACAAAAGAAAGGAAGGACAGTATGTGTGTGCGTGTGTGTGATTAGAGCAGGTTGAAGGAGCAGAGGTGAGGTGGTATAGATGTATGGATATTACTTTCCCATCCCCTGCCCCCCCATCATTGGAGATACCAAAAAGCTAGGGAAGCGTGAGGAAGGGAGGGAAAGGCAGAGGAAATCAAGATCTTATCGTAGCCTTCTAGTACCTGGCAGGGCCTACAAGAAAGCCGGAGAGAGACTTTTTGTCAGCGAGTGTAAGTGTAGTTATAGGACAAGGGGTAATGGCTTTAAACTGAAAGAGGGCAGATTTAGACTAGGTATAAGGAAGAAATTCTTTACTGTGAGGGTGGTGAGGCACTGGCACGGGTTGCCCAGAGAAGCTGTGGCTGCCCCTTCCTTGGCAGTGTTCAAGCCCAGGATGGATGAGGCTCTGAGCACCCTGGTCTGGTGGAAGGTGTCCCTGCCCATGGCAGGGGGGTTGGACCATTATATGATTCAGTGAAATAGTTTGGAAGCCTCCTGTGGGAAAGGAAGGCTTCCCAGCATAGCTACGTCTCATGAGCTGTTGGCCACGCTGTTCAGGGGTGACATCAAAAGGAGCTGTGGTGGGAAGGTGGCCCTCTGCCATGCTGCCAGCCGGTGTGCTGGGCTGGAGGCAGCCTTCCCCAGGCCCCTCAGCAATGAACAGGAGTGTCACCTTCCTCCACCCACATCTGGTGGTGTATCATAGATCCAGGTGATCCACGGATCAAGATCAGTCGCCGGGAATAGCCTGTGCCTCTGGTAGCCACCACTTAGGCCTCATCTGCTGGTACATACAAGTCCAGTATCAACAAGCCCATGAGTAGGTGACAGATCATGCTTTCCAGAGCTGCTAGGAATTTCGTAGGACTGCACTCTAGAGCAGGGACAAGCAGTGTATGAGAGTCCAGGGGAAAATGCTGTACAGGCTTGCTACCATTTTTTCCCTGCTTCCCTTATGGATGCCTGCTATTGTCCCACTTTGGTTTCCCAGATAACTTTCCGTGATATCTCATCCCCACCCTCGATGGCCCTTCTGTGTGAGAATTGCTGTGATGCAGGAACCCTGTTCAGTATCGGTTATTCTGTGAGCAAGTACTTTCTGTTTCACAGCTGCAGAATACATGGGTCTCACCCATGTTTAAATACCTTCCAAGTTCTTGTTCTTTGAGCTGTGAACATATTCTGCTTGCGCAGCTCAGCCAAAATAAAGAGAAAACTTGTTTTGGAATTGTTCATTCATCCGGAGGTAGCTCATGCATACCTGAGGGAAGGGGAGAAGGGAGGAGATTTAATGAATGAAAAACAAAATTATGGAGGAGGAGGAGGAAGCTTTTTCTAGAGTTCAGTCTTTGGTACAGTCCACAGTCCCTCTAGCATGTGTTCTCCTTATATTTTAATAGTAATTATGTACTGTATGTTTTTTTCTCACACTATATGCGTTCAGAGTCACAGAGACTTAGGTTGTAGCTTGTTGATGGATAAATGGGAGTAGGAAAGAAGGCGTTAGAATGAAGAGAAGCAAGGGTTTTTCCAGACAGTTAGTTTGATGGATAGAGAAGGTGCATCAGGAGGTTTAAGGTTTCTGATTTAACATGACTTCAGTTCTCCTTTATGGAATTAAACTTTTTGTGTAAATCAGACTTGAGAGATGATCTTTGTACTTGTTGTAAAACCAGTCTTCAATTCTCCTTTCCCCCACTGTCATACTGTTTGTTAATAAAAACTTGTCCCATTTTGTTATTTATGTATTGTTTTGCTTTTTTTTAACATATTTGGTACAATTGTACTGCAGTCACGGGCACCGAAATGACAGGTAAATGTTACCTCCTCAAAAATCCAGACACAGTTCCCATAGTTGTTTTTTGGTTTGTCACTTTGAATGTTGAAGTTCCATGTTGTATGTGTATGGTTTACTTCAAGCAGTGAAGTACAGAAATTGGTGTTTTATTTTTTTGTTGTTCTGAGTGAGCATGATTTTTTGCTGCAGAATTGTTTTTCCTGATTTACATATCTAACGTTTAACAAGTTTGATTTTACCTAATCATTTTTTGCAGTTATTTGACATTAGCCTGCTAGTTGGCTGGTATACTGTACTGATGTCACTCAAGAAAGTGCTACCCTTGTATTTCAAGCAGACTGTGGTGGTTATTCTGTGGTTCAGAGCATTGTGGCTTACATTTGTTCACAAGTTTTTAATTTGCTTCTCATTAATATTCATCTGACGGACCAGAGAGTTGTGAAGATCCTTGTGGTCCATTTTTATGTGTATTAGTGAGACACCAATTCTGTGGAGCTGTTCACTCACTTTCTGGTTGTTTTATCTCATTGTTTTTTAACTAGAAAAACACAATTTAGAAAAAAAAATCTGTAAGCCTAAGTCATCCTTGCTGAATGCTTGTTTACTGTGAGCCCCTGTGAAAGTTTATTCTATTAAAAACACTGTTTGTATCATGCTTTTGGAATGCAGTTTTACACAGTAATACTTCCACAGATGTTTCTGTGTGAGGATGTCACAGTGTTCCTTTCACTAACCTTGGTTTCACAACAGGACTGATGGTCGCCGCTGGTCTTTGGCTTCTCTCCCTTCTTCTGGCTATGGTACAAATACACCTAGCTCAACTGTTTCCGTAAGTATCCACTTTGCTGTGCTGATAGGTTTGTATTACATGCCGTATCTTCTCAAACGTAGCTTGCTGCTCCTACAAGAAGGCAAAGTAGGTTTTGTTACTGTTGATGTATTTTGAATTAACATGGGATACAGAACTGCTTTATTTCACTGAAATAGAAGAAAACTTCAGGTAATGTGTGCTCTGCTTAGAGATACTCTGTGTTTTATGAGTGATATATATTGCTGGACACCTGATATCTCATTTTTTTAAAAATGGTTCTTTTACAATTTAAGTAACCTTTCTCTTCCCCTGAGTGTGTTCTGTTGTGAAATAGATGAGTTCCACATCCTCTACACTGATGAAATATGACCATTTTATGTTACGATCTACTCTTATTTTTGTTCATGTAGGCTTCTGGAAAGTCAATTCTTGCTGATTCAAACTAGGTTGAGGGATTTCATGCATCTTAAGAACTGTTCCTCAGCAGCACTGATTTTTGACCTCTGCTTTCCTTCCTGTGTAGATCTTACTTTTGCCGAGCAAATTGCTTGGTTTCACATTAATTCCTTAACCACTTCCCATAGCGTATATTTGTACACCTTTCATTGGAACTAGATTAAGTATGCTGTGCTCTTCAAAATATATTGGTGTAAAGGAGGCTATGTAAGATAATAAGTAATTGCCATAACAACCCCATCATTGTCATAAGAAACAGGCTTCTGCTAGAAAGGAAATGAAGAGCTGTTTCAGAAATGTCAAAACACAGTTAAAATTTTCTGTCCATACTCTTATGCTTTTTCTTTGCCATCTTCAACTTTAAAATGGTAATTCTAGTTCATATACTTCTTTCCCACCTAAGTTTACTAACTGCTGTGTCCATGCTGGAATGTGGAGCAGTTTTGCATCATTTTTGTATTTCTTATGAAAAACTATAGCACTGTCATTTATGGACTTAGATATATAGACTGTTTTTCAGTTCTCCATTGATATTTCCTAACCAGACTGCATCATATAAATACTAAAGTAGAAGTCATCCCTAGGATTGAACAAACAGTTTCTGACTTGTGGAAAGAAACCTGCTTTTCCAATAAATGAAGTCTGAATTTTATTGAGGAAACCAGCAGTAGAGAATTTGTGACATCCATTTCTTATGGTTAGTTTGGGGTTTTTTCCCACAAGAATCTTTTACTGCTCATGAGCCCTGCAAAAGCACTGGGGCAATCTCTGAATTTTAAATCTAGCCACTATTTCTTTACTGCTTAGTAGAGATGCTTTTCACTTTCTTTCTCTACCCACTGGACAATACCTGTGAATCAGAATAGGAAAACTGGAAGTGTGCCCATGTAATTGGTTTCATGTACTTTTTCAGAATCTGAAACAGCTAGCACTGTGCAACCTTGTCCTCCACATTCTTACAATTTCTTAGAGGCAATGAGAGACCACTTCACACACAGTAGCCTAAACGTACATACAGAACACTCCCTTTTCAGTGGTGGACAAATAATATTCAAGTTAATCCAGACATATATCAAATGCAGACCAGAAACAGTTTGTACACATCACAATAGAGCACAACTTTGATCTTTACAAGCAACTGAAAGTCAAAGCAGGGGCAGAAGAGTCTGGTAATCTCAGTTATGCTCAGGTGAGTGTAGCTCACTGTTTCTTGTTATCCTGTTTCTTCTTTTTTTTTAATATGTAAAGTGAAGAGATTGATGGAATTACCAGTTTAATGGAAGCTCATGGGTTGTATATGTGGTACTTGCACCACTTCTGCAGTTCTCACAACAAAGTTGAAATAAAATGAGAATATTTCCTGCTAAGATTATTTGTTTGGAAAATCTCTTGAAGTACAGTATTCTAGCAAAGTTGGATCAGATCTTGCCAGTTACAAGATGCAGTTGAGAGGATTGTGAATCTGCTAGGAGAGAAAGGCTATAAAAATGATAAAGTGAGAGAATACTCAGTTACATGTTTTTGTCAGTAGATTATATTCTTGGAAGCTTATTTGGATGGGGAAATAGGGTAAGGAGGTGAGGAAGGAGGCTTTGGCATTACATTAGCTGGTGCTGGCCGAAAATTTACCTTTCTATATTGGAAGAACAATTTGCAGTGCCATGATGCACTGTGGTTGTGCATATTAAAAATCTGTTAAATCTTACGTGATTTTTAGAGGAGCTAGTCTAGAATGTCAGGAGAGCTAACTTTTTTTTAAAGAGTTTTGCTATGAGAATATGTATTTGTACAGACATCAGAATTCGGATCTCCAAGAAAACACTCTGTGCCTGCAATGGTCCTGATACAACTGAGAGTTGTTAGTAAAAGGAAGATTCTCACTTTAATCCTGTTGGATCTAGACTCTGTTATACCTTATACAAGGAAAAGTGTGATACGGGTTATTGTCCTCCTGATCTTCCCAGAATCCCCTGAAGCCAAAGAGCCAGAGAATAATTTTTTTATAGAAATAGCTAGCTGTGGTGGTCTGTATTGGGAAATTTCCCTGTGCTAGAGTATGTTTTGTCTTATGGAGCCTGGCTGTAGGAAACATGCCATGAGGTTAGCTGCAGCTAGCTGCTGTAGTGTGAGAGAAGAAAGAACTTATCTGTGCTGTGTGCTGAATTATGCATGGTAGTATGCTAAGGCTGAATTTCATAAATGAGTTGCCGTGACCGGACAAGTTACTACCTATCATGTGAACAGTGGTAAATTCTTGGTGTGCATGCTCCTTAGCCTGCAGCAAAGCAAGGTAATGTAGTCTTACTAACTTTAACTTGTTCTGATGTGATGCAGCCTTCCCACGTAGACTAGTCCTGCGCAAGTTAACCTTTCCCACGAGTGGTTTACTTCTTTTTTTGCTTTTAAGAGATGACTTCATGAGATCTAGTGTGATAAGTAATCTTTTCCTGAGTTCCTAGAAATTAGGAGATATTCAGCCCTTACCACAGAAGTTGCCAGGAAATTATGAAGACTGTCTAGTTTCTGTGCTTACCAGCATGGATATTACCTGCTGACCTTAGCAATGTAGGGCAATGTTTGTACAATAAGAAAGTTTATTGATTTGCCTCACTAGGGATAATATAGCAAAGAAGCTCTTAGTGTATTGGCCTTCAATAAAAGAGCAGCCAGGCAGGGGCCTAGGTCTATATGAAAAGACAGATAAGGACAATAATGTGCACATGAAGACTGACATATAGAAGATACTAATTTTCTTGAAAAAGCCAGCTGGAGACTGAAGAATTCCAGAAAGATGTACAAGTGTTTGGACTTCTTCCCCTCTGCAGGTAAAATAAGGGGAAAGTCTCATGATACCAAGCAGCTTTGTGCAGTCATACAAGGATATTTATGAACAAGCTATCTTGGAAACTAGTCTTGGTACCAGAAAGAGTAGAGCATTTCTCTGTCTGTGCTTGTCAGTCCAGATTAGCAAGTCTGGTTGTTAATGCATTGTTCTATGTATATGTTCTTTACAAGGACAATAAAATCCAGTCTCAGGGAAGTAGTTTCAAAGTTCTGCCTCCAAACGCTTAGTGTGGCCCAGGTAGCTAGCCACGCTGTGTGAAAGATTGAAAAACATGGTAGTATGATCATTTGCACTGCTTTATGTAGTGTGGCTTTATACATGCAATTTTGCAAGGCTAGTTATTGTAGTAGCGCTTCCAATTTTATACCTAGTGCTATATTCTAATTCTGTACGAAGTGGATGATTTGAGTTTTGTCAGCTGTAGAACCTGTTTTGGTAAATGTGTGAAGTTCTTTCACTTCATTTTGAAGGTACAGAGTTTTATAAGAATAAGTAGCATATGATTATTTCATCAGGAATATAGATTATATTTAAGTTTATTTTAAAAAGCATCAATAATGTCTTAAATATGGATAATGAAGTACCTTCATTATGTACACTTACAGTCTGTGTTGTGGCAATAAGTTGTACTCTATGGTTATCATACTTCCACTGTCCTACTCAATTTTCTGCAGACCCCGTTTTAACTGTTCTTATGTATTGGTGTGTGTTCCTGACATCAGATATCATCTTTGCCTTAGAGGAAGTTTGAACTTTCTTCTGGGACTGAAGTAGCTTTTTTTTTATACTCACGCTATATTTAGCTTAGTAAATTGAGACTAATTATTTATTTTCTTCTTGAAATTGGTAATGAAGTGTGAGAAACAGTAACAATAATTTTTAAATTAAATGGCTTTATTCATAAGCACTGAATATAGTCTTGAAAATGTTTTTTTGACTCTGATAGAAGCTTGTGTTCTGTTCTTGTAGTCATCCTGCTCATCGCAAGAGAAACTACATCAGTTACCATACCAGCCAACACCTGATGAACTACATTTTTTGTCTAAACATTTCTGCACCACTGAGAGCATTGCCAGTGATAACAGGTGCAGGACCGCTGCAATGCGCCCACGGTCTCGAAGTCTCAGGTGAGTTTGTCTGTCTGGAAGTAGGGGCTGGATCTAAATTCACATCCTCTGGAGTATCATGGGTTTTTTGTACGTTGGGGGCATTCACTGTTTTTGAAATTGCTGAGGTATAATACAAGTAGTACACACCTGAGGCTGAATTACAAATAGTCCTTTTAAATTCGGATGTTGATGATGACTTATTTCAGTGGTTAACAGTGTAAGCTAGGTCTTAATGAAGGCAACTAACCTGCATGAACTGTCTTGATGAGCTAGTCATTATTGATCTGACTGTAGCATTGGTTCTTTTCCAATGTTGAAACTGTTCACAGATTACAGTCTCTATTTGCAAAATTAATTCAAAAATGTATTTATATCCTAGGACTTTCTGGAAAGAAACATAATAAAGAATAAATGGGTGTTGTGGGGGTATGCACTCATTTATTTTCTTTAACGAAGATGAACTTCAGTTTCGTGTTTCCCAAAGACTAGACCTCTGCATTTTATTTGCAGTGGCTGTTTGTGTAAGATGTGTTTTATCCAAGATCAGTTCTAAACTGTTGGAATAGTTTAGGTTTGGAAAATGCAGGTGTATTTTGCGGGTAAGTTTTCAAGAACTGGAAGAAAAAAAAAAAGGAAGTGTTATATTTCTAATTGTCGCATTGATCATTTCAAAAGTTTAAAAAATGTTTAAAAAGTTTCACGAATCTTAGGGATTGAGTTTTTTAGTGCAATATATTTTGACTTTGCTTTTTTATTTCATTTTAAAATCTGTGTGGAATACTGTGGCAAATGTACTTGCTACCTACATGAAACTGCATGATTAGTAAGAAAAAAAATCTCATTTCTTCATTAGAAGATTACAGATTGAAACTGTATTGTATTTATTGCCACATCTTTAATTTTTTTCAATTTATATTGTGTCTTAACACTTAAAAAATTAAAAATCTTCCATTTGAACTCACAGAATGTGTACAAAAGCTCCAGGGAAAAGACAAGAGCCAAGCGTTTTCAGAAAGCAGATTATGCTGCAGAAGCATTGTAATGGAATTATGTATCTACCCTGTCCTCAGTGGTTTTGCCTGTGGATGCATGTAACAGATTGCCTATATCAGTTAAAGGACCCACCATTGTAATATCTTGGGGCAAATTTTAGTGTTCATTTTTGTCCTTGTAGAAAGCCGAAAGCTAGTTCTTCTGCTCGTGCAAGAAACTCCCATGTAGATGTTATGATAAAGTCACTCGTAGAGGATAGCATCCCCTTTGTGGGATCTTTTTCCTACACCACATCTTTTAGACCAGACTGAATGGGCCAGTGTCACCAACCCAGGAAAATCAGGTGGAGATTTCTGAAACAAATTTATAACAGGCGGCAAAGCTCATGATAGCAAAAAGCAGTTTTGTAGATTAGCCGAGGCCGTGGGTAGCTTTTATGGATTGTTTTTGTGCAAGTCTCGTGCTTTTCTTATAGGCACAGTACCCCAGTGTTCATGGAACCAAGTGTGTGTGTGGCATTATTTGCAGGAAGCTGCTGTCTTTATCTGCTGGTCAGATTGAAAAAAGATTGTTTTGATTGTTTTTTAATGTTCTGTTAAAAAAAAAAAATCAACTTTTTGACTTGCAGCTAAAGGAGTTCTTGGTCAGGTCCTTGCTATTTTTGATTGTATGTAACCTTCAAAGGGGCAGGTATAGCCATGATTAACAGTTAAATATGTCTCTGTTGCCTTCTGAGGAAAACGTGATGTTTGCAAGTGTTGCAAAACTGCCTGTATCCTGAAGTGTAGTTACAAACTAAGAAAATAACATAGTGGTTAGATGTCAAGCACACGAAATAATCTTTAGGGCCTGGTCAGAAATAGCAGAAAGGAGCCAGATGTACTACTGCTGAGGGAATGTATCTTTACAATGAAGTCTTTGTTGACTTTTTGCTGCAAATAAACTGTACAAAAATATAGTAACTAATTGTACTTCATGCTGAGACAAGTTTAAAGAGATAATTCGCTTTGCTTGCAGCCCTGGACGTTCTCCTTCCTGCTGTGACAATGAAATAATTATGATGAACCATGTCTACAAAGAAAGGTTCCCAAAGGTAATGAATTGTATTTAAGATACCCAGTATCTAAATTGATGGGCTACATAGTTTTTAAGTAAGTGGTGTTTTTGTTATGGGAGCTAATGATCCAACCCTGTAATGGCTTTCATAAAGTATCACCAAGCTCTTATTACGAAGACAAAATCACAATAAAGAAAATGCCTGCTGAGAACTGGATGTTCATTTGGCAAAGCTGCTGAACTGGTTTTGAAATGAATCATGCTGGTAATATATTCTGCTGATTGGAAACCGATGGTATGTTTGATTTCAATAGGTGGTATGTACTTGGGGCAAATGTATACTGAATTAGTAAACCAAAAATCATTTCTGTTGCCAAGTCTTGTGCAGCATCTGCGGATATACCTGCACATTCTTTCCTCTAGTGGCATTTATTGTCTTTCCCAAAAACTCGTTGTGTACTTAATTATGAAGATCAGTACACAGTTGTGGGGGTTTGACTATGAGATACCGAACAAGGACACGTTGCTGTTGTGTCCAGAGGTCTGAGTTCATAGATGCAGGTGTGTAGCTTGGAGCACTGCATTCTTGGTTGCTCCTAGGATTTTGATGACCCCTGGAACATAAAATAAGGTAAAATACTGTTCCAAAATATGCCTTAAAAATACAAAATATAAAAATATATATAAAATATAAAATGTGCCCCAAAATATAAGAAATTTCTTCATATTTCTTCATAGAAATATGAAGAGAGCGATTTTTCAGAATTTGCAGAGTGATTGAGCAGCAGTCTGAAGTGTGGAAGAAGCCACTCATTTCAGTGTTTGACGTACGAACTAAGGTGTGGGATTAAGTTTTAATAATAAAAATACCATCTAAGGTTTTTTTAAGCATGTGCAGTTTTGTGAGAACCAGACAATTGGTTCTGTAAAACAGACAAATCTAGCAACCTGCAGACACATCTGGCAGGACTGTGAGCCTGCGGTGCTTTTAATCAGTCAGTGTTCATTCAGACTGCCCAGTGAAGTAGTCATGGTATAACCTGTATGAAAGGAAGGAAGATAGTCTGGTCTGTGGTATCTGCAGTTTTAACAGAACAAAATAGGACACCCATGAGTTGTCTTGTTTTTGATTATTTTGACTTGAAGTTTTACAGGCGTGGGTGTTGCTTCAGTTCTGTTCAGTGGTCATCACAAGATTAGCGCGCAGGTAATCGCCACTGGCAGACAGAGAGGAGGATCTGCATAGCAGAACAGTAAGGCTGTTGCTTTTTTGGACTGATAGTGTGGGGAAAAGTCATCTGTCACTTTGCCTTTCTGTTTGCTTGCTTTTTCGCTTGAGTCATTTCACACATTCCAGTCAGGCAACTTCTCAGGCAATACAGAAATGTCGCAGAATCAGAAAGAAGCTCTGAGGCTGTTAGTTTCCTGTAAAGCTGATTTAATGTATCATGTATCTATTTGCCTATAGGCCACAGCTCAGATGGAAGAGAGACTTCGGGACATTATAACACATCATTCTCCAGAGAACATCCTTCCCCTGGCAGATGGAGTGCTCAGTTTTACCCACCATCAGATCACAGAACTGGCTCGAGATTGTTTGGATAAGTCCTGCCAGGGCCTCATCACATCACGATACTTCCTTGAATTACAGCAGAAATTAGACAAATTGCTACAGGAGGTATGAGCCGTGAGACTACTGTTACGTGTGCTTGAAAAACTGTTTGCCTAGGATTTGTTGTCTTGAAATAATCAGGGCTGTTCACTCAAATAATCGTCAAAGTGATAAACACAGCAGTTTTTTTCTACATAATGACCACTACAAAGGCTATAGGGCATCCTAGTGTACTAGTCTGAAATAGACGGATAGTAAAGATTTTGGAAACAACAACATTTTGTCATGCAGTGCAAGTTATGAATTGCTTACAGAAGTAATGAGGAGGCTTGCTATTCCATTTGCTGTGGGTAAATGAGGAAAACATACACACTTTCCACTTTATCAACCCTACTAATTGCCTGCTGTGTTGAGAAAGCAGACAGTGAGCCTTAGCTTTCCATTAGCTAGAGATTATTTAATAGTGTAATATGTATAATACTTCATAATTAAACTATTAACAGAAATAGTGTCATTTCTAAAAGTACTGAAATTTCCATAGCATAATCAGCTAAATGAATTATGAATAACTTGGAACTTGACAAAATAAATGCACTATGACATAAGTCACTGCAGTTTATGAATGTGTCATTTTTAAAACAGTAAGTAAAGCATGTAATGTATTCATTAGTTTGTGTGGTGTTTGATAGCACGTTATGAGCTAAAGTTAATGTAATAGACCAGCAGATTTGATATTGACTAGATATTTTCCAACAGATGTTAAGATACTATATCTGTCTTAATTTAGGTCTTTTCTTCTGCTTGCTTTTGAATGCAGGAGCAGTTGCTAAAGGTTTAGTTGATTCCCACCTGCCCCATGCTGCTTTTTTGTTAACTTCTATTCAGTAAATAGGTTTTCTGCAGCTACTGTGTTGTAAACTTTTTATCTTCATAAAACAATGCACAAGTAAACACATCAGTGATTTATTTCTGGATTATTGAAACCCTGTTTTATTAAATGGAGAAAATACATAGAGCTTGCTTACTAGTCAAAAGCAAGTTTGAACTGGTGACCTTCTTGTGAAATACTCACATTTTTATGATGCCAAAGTGCAGGCACAGTTGGCCAGTTGATTGGAGATAGCTGACTATGAATTATGTTATGCTAGTGATAATGTCAAAATACAAGGAAACATGTCTAAGCTAAGATTTGCTGAGCCACTGTTAACACTGTTAATCACTGTTAACAATATGGCCCTTAAAATGGCTACAAAGTAACTACAGTAGCATATGTGTTCACCCCTTCACTTAACACTCACCCCACAAACCTGCTAAAAAAACCCTAGCGAGTTATTCTCCAGTCTGCATATAAGGCAGTGCATTACTAAAAAGTCTGAAACACTAATTTTGTCATGTTCTGTGATGCTAATTCTTCATTCTGTAAAAATTTCCTGTTCTGTTAAAATATTAAGACTTAACTTTTGAGTCAACTGCATAGTGCCGGTTAATAGTGTAATATGACAGTAAGAAAACTTTCTCTTTGCACAACTCGGCTGTGGGCGCTCAGCTGCGCTTTGGATTCATGTGATTCATTTGCTGTCAACTCCCAGCTGCGATGTTCAGTAGAAAGCTGCATCTCCTGCTGCTGCTTGGCACATTGCAATTACTTTGCATAAACAGGGGAAGACTCCCTTGAGGTTTCAGCAGCTTGGTTCAGGCAACATTTTTATAATTCTAAGGTCAAGGTCAAGTGGACTTGAATGCTTTTGTGCTTTGTCAGTCTTAAATGTAACATGTATTGAGTTTTTTGTTCACATATGCACCTGAGCGTTCACAAAACTGCAAAGGGGGCTTTAAATTTTTGCTGGTGATTGAAACAGGCAGGTGTTTTGTATACAAAAAGAGTTTTCTTTAGACTTGGTTGACAATGTGCAGAACACAAATGCTTGTGTCCAGTTAAGGTTCTTCTAAAACCTGTTGCAGAGTGCTAGATGGTATTTGTGCCTTTTTCTTTTTTCCGGCTTTAAATGTCACAGATTAATTCTTCTGAGATACTTGGTGTTTTTTAAAATCATAGTGCTTATATTAAGCTGTGTGTAGCTTCATATTTTCTTCTTTATTTCAAATAATACAAGATACATATTACGTGAAAAGGTACCTATTTGTCCATATTAATCACTTTTAAAATGTTAGCTTCTTAGTTCTCTTTATGGTTTGAAATAAACAGAAGAGGATGAAAAACTCGAGTCTGCAGTTTCTGCTATTGAGAATAAAGAAATGCTTTGATGCTTGAGTGAAGGGCTACTAGTATATTTTAATCAGAAGGAGAATGATACGGTTTGTTTGCATTCGTTAGCATCCTTAAATGATATGATTTGTTCTTAGAGGGGAACATTTGAAAGAAATGCGAAATGCAGTTCAGGCTATTGTGCAAATGTTATCAAACCTTCTAGAAGTATTTTTTCTGTATATATTCTTTTACGGTGTTTCCCACCCTTTGTTGTAAGCTTTGTATAACTCAATTTTTCATTGTCTTGCTTTCTATACATACCTTTATATTGAGCCTCTTTGCAGGTATATTTTCTTCATACATATTTATGTCATCCTCATTTCAGTGTGATGTGACAATAGGAAATCGGTATCAATTTGGCATGGATGTCAGTCATGTTTATTAATAGTACTTAGGTCAGTTTTCATTTCATCCTGAAATTATTAACAAACTGAGACACAACTGTACATGTAGAGAGATGTATGTTGTATTGAAATGTAGTCTCTTTTGCAAAACTGGTGGTAATAACACTGTGTAAATTTCTAAAAAAAAAAAGTAGCAGGTGATATGTCCATTGTAGGGACTTACTTTGTTGTTACAGTGTTAGAATTGTACAAATGAGATTAACTCAGTTCGAAATTACAGCGGTGCTCAAATCCTGGTTATTTCTGCTGGCATCTTGAAATTGATGTGCTGTTTGTCTTAAGTACATGCTTCAAAGCCTCAAAGGTGTGTGATACATGGAACATACTTTCCTGAATAACACATAGAATACAGTTTGTTTTATTATCACTTTATTTTTATCTTCTAGGCTCATGAGCGATCGGACAGTGAAGAAATGGCATTTATTAAGCAACTTGTCCAGAAAATCCTGATAGTTATTGCTCGTCCTGCTCGCTTACTGGAATGCCTGGTAAGGTTGTGCTTACTAGAAGTAGGTTTTTCATTTGTTGGTGTAGGCAGGCTTCTGACCTAGTGTTCAGGGCCCTTGACAGTTGTTTTCTGAAACATGTCCAACAAGGAGGTAGATCTTCGTCGTTGTTGGAATTGCTTCTGCTTTTTTTCAGGAACATGGGACTCACAGGGACCTTCTGCAGTCGTGTTTGATTCCCTGCTATTGCAAGTACTGTGTTACAGAATCGCTTTCATCAGCTGAGGAAGCTCTGGTTCAAAACCAGCTGGGTTTTTCTGTTGTTTTATTAGACTTTGCTAGTCCTTGGGAAGACTGTTCCGGAATCATCATTGCTTGGTGGTTTTCCCATTGTTAGTTGTTCTTCTTGTTAGTTGTTCTTCTTACGAGTTTCATATTTTTGTTTCACTCAACAGCTGCCAGAGTTATAAGGAGCTTGCAGTTACCTCTGCAGTACCTGATCTGGGGGAATAGCAGCAGAAGGATTAGGGTATCTGGGTATACAGATAGTCAGAGTTATAGTGGGGACCAGAAGGAACAGAAGAGTTAACTTACTTGCGTAGGAGCCTAGCACTGGTGTTGCTAGACTGGGCTAGCTTGTGCGAGGCCGTGTGGACATGTTTGTGCTTTGCCTGCCCATGCTGTGGGAGCTGCGGTGGCTCAGGTGCGGGAAGTTGCTCCTGCACCCAGAGCCAATGTGCTTCAGTTGTTCAGTGGCACTAATGAACCCTTGCAGAACACAGTGTACTCAGAGGACAGCATAGACACCCAAATACCATGTACGAGCCAGGCTGAGTCCAACAGGCCTGGAAGGCAGCCCAAGCTGACTTTGTTGAGCCACTCTGCTTGCCAATACCAGGATCACAGTATTGATACTGCATACAGCTATTTGAGGCTGGCAAGGTTTATGTGAGAGCTGCTAACCTGCTGCTAGACTCAAGTTATGCCTGAAAGTGTCATGACTGCATTTGCATGGCACTGAATCTGAGCTAGTAAGTCTTTCCAACCTGATCTTGGCTCTGTGCTGTGTCTTTTCATCTGTGGCACAGTTAATCTGCAAGCTGGCTTATTCAGCCATGGGCATTTGAGAGCTGCCTCTGTTTTGTTTTGGAAACACCATGTCTCAGTGTTCCCAGTTGCAGTTTGTTCATGATTTGCGGTTCAGAAGAGATGTAAAAGAAGATATGTGCTCTGAATCAGCATGAAAGAGGAGTTTAAAAAAAAACGAGCTCTAGAGAAGAAGACATGTTGGTATGGTCTGCCTCTGCCATTGAGTCCAAAGTTGCATTACGCCTTCTCCCTGAATCCTGAAATGCTCATTCCATGTCTGATGTGATTTTCCCTGCTCCGGTCCCAGGGCTCATGTAATCTTTCTCCACCTCTTCACCCAGTTTCTCATACTGTGTCTTGTTTTCCCTCTGGTCTGCATCCTTCTCTATAATCACACGTCCAAAAATTCCCTTAAATGCATCCTGTGGGCTGACAGATTAGGGCTTCTGTATGATACTTTGTCCTTCCATGCTTGCTGGCTCTCTCCCACCTACCCGTGCCCCCAGTGTCACTGTATTTTAGCTTTTTAATTTAGATTCTCTCCTGGTGACCTGTTTGCCCATTACTTCGTTCTCCTTAAATGCCTACACTTATAGCTAGCTAGTTCAAATCTCCATTCACTTAGTTCAGAGTTTCTGCCCTGGAGTTTTATCCAAGGCTACTTGCTCTGCCTTGCCATGCTTCAGGCAGAGTTGTTGTGCATCCTGTATGCCTCCTTTTGCTGGGCCTGCTGGTAGGAGTGCTGCTGGAGACTTTCAGAGTGGCAATTGCAGGGAAAGCCAGCACAGCTTCCATAAAGTGTCCTTACTTCAGAGAGGATCTTTAGGAAATCTAAACTGCGATGTAACAAGTCTGCACAGTATGTTTCTGCACAGGCAGGTAGCTTGAACAAATTTAGGCAGAATGTCACAAAACAATACATTTTTCATGCAGTAAGGTGTTAAGCCTACTCTGTAAACATCACTGGAATCTTGTAATCTCACAGAAACAATATTGTTGTTTTTCCATAGCGTTCCTCTGGAGACTTTTGAATAATATTGCCTGATATTTTAGAATATCTGTCTGAAGTAGTGTCTAAAAAGTGGAAAAATTCAGCCTCTGTAAGAAAGTTTATAGCATTGTAGGAAATAAATCCGTCACTTTTGTCATGAGAAGTTTCATATAACATGCAGTAATGAGGTTGGTTTTCTGATGGTGATCTTGGCTCAGGTGTTCATGGCATGTGAATTCCTATTTTTATTCACTTGATAATCAGGTGAATAAAGCTTTTGCAGTTTCACATGTACCAAGAGCTATTGCCAAATATGGAAAAAATTTTCTCCATTTGTACGTAGAAAATGAAACACAGAGTTGAAAGTAAAGATCAGAAAATAGATTTGTTGCTTCTAATAATTCACATGTGTGTGTATTTAGATACATACATACATATTCATGTGATGAAAAGTATCTATTTTGGCACTGCACCTGTTTTGATGTATGGTTGGCACAAACATCTTGAAGAATATAATGATTGTGTGAAAGGTGGTTTGATATGAATTCATACCGGTAGAGAAAGTCTATTTTGGAAAAACTCAAAGCTTTTAATAAACTTCCTTGTTCCTTTCAATGCTTTTCTATTTTTATAATCTATGAAGATAGTGGAATAAATGTATTTCCAAGGGCCTTGGGGGGTAGGCAGGGTTTTGAGTTTCTATTTTTTTGTTCCTGTCTGAGGCTTGCATATTAGGCGTGGTATAAATGATAGCTGTAATATAGTTGATTCCCGAAGGAGGGTATTTCATTTCTAAATGTGGAACAATTGGATCAATGAAGTTCAAACGTTGTTTTCAGCAACTTAAAGTTTTGGCTTCATTCTAGAATTGGTGATTTATTTGATTGTGTTTTCCGTAGAACATAGTGCATATATATATTGATTAAAATTACTTCACAATTTCATTTAGAAGTACAAATGGATAGCAATATATTTATATAGTTTATTTCAGTAGTGGATTTTTGTATGCAGGCAACTGCATGGAGCTAGTCTTCTATGTGTAAAGTTTTATTGCTGCTGGTTATAGGTCATTTCACTCTGAATATATGGGAAGTTTTGAGGGCAGAGAACTTACTGTTTTTGTAAAATAGTGCTCTGAAATAATGGTGTGAAATTTCATTACTTGCAGCGTGTTACATCATGTAAGAATCGTAATAGAGTAGTAGCCTAGTAGTAGAATAAAGAGGTATTGTTTTTAATAAGGGAAAGGTCAAATATTTGCAATTGAAGAAGCAAAGGAGCTTTTTATGTTACGCTTTAAGACTTCAGTTTCTACAGAGGGGATGATGGTGATTACTTTTCTTCTAGGAATTTGATCCTGAAGAGTTTTACTATCTTTTGGAAGCAGCTGAAGGCCATGCTAAAGAGGGGCAAGGCATTAAAACAGACATCCCTCGATACATTATTAGCCAGCTGGGCTTAAATAAAGATCCTCTGGAAGGTAAGTGCATGTTCTGGTCCAGCTTGTAGGTTCCTAGAGTCTTCCTTCTCAGTGTATTTAATTGTTCTGATAATCTGTGCCACCTGAAAAGGGTCCAAGTAAAGATGGTAGCTGAACAAGCATTTGCCAACCCTCACAGTTCTCTCACAAGCTCAAAAGCATTAAAGAGGCCATCTTGAGATTTTTGTGTTGTGAATATTGTTCACAAATACACTGTGTCAATGATACTCATCATCTTCTTCCAGCCTGGCAAGTGCAACTTCCTTATTTCACTCTAGCTGAAATTTACTGGTATAATTTGATGGTGACTGTTATTGAACCATAGGTATAAATGAAAATGGACTGAGCTGTTATTTGCCCTTTAGTGCCTCCAGGCTCCCACACTTTAGAATCTCTGAGAACTATATCTCCCTTTCCTGTTAAAGATGCAAAGATTCATTTTTCTGGGTAATCTATGTGTCTATGTTCAGGAATTTTGTAGGGACAACTTGAGTTCCAGTGGAGGTATTGTCATAGCAGAATTTTTGTTTGCCTGATTCTTCTGTTAAGGACAGTGTTGGGAAAACTGACAAAAGTGCTAGTGCAGCAATGTGGAAGAAATTGGCAGAAATGCCATCATGGAAAATGAGTCTAATTGGTGCCATTTAGCTTGTCTTCTGTGTTATGACCCAGGACAAAGGGGATCTCTAGGAGAGGAGTTGATAACAAAATAATAGTAAAAAAATATAACTTCTTTTTTTTAACCATTCTCATGGTGCAAAATCACATTTCCTTAAATTAAAGGGGTATTATATTGTGTGTTAAAAGAAAACGCTTTTTTGTTCAACTTAGCAGCTTGTGAAGTTCAGCACTGCCAGAAGTTGTCAGGAGTTTAGTTACATCTAATTTGATTACACTGGATATTGTTATAGACAATATTCATATTATGTCAGCAGAATTAAATAAAGTCAAGCCTATTATTAGTCTGCTTTCTATGTTCACAGAACAACTTCCTCATCCAAATTTAGTATTATTTTTATCTGAGATATAGAGTAAAGCACCCTTGATGCTTTTTGCTTGGATTCAGAATGCAGCAAGGATGACAGACAAATTGGAAAAATACACATAAATATTGTTTTGCATGTGGTACTGGAAAAGATCAAAAAGTAGCTTAATTCTCCACAAGATAAAGAGGTGTCTGCTGGATTTGAAGAGCTGTTGGTCTGGCCTAGACTGACAATTAATAAACTCTTCATTGATCAAGTATGCCAGGCTGAATGTGGGGTGTGGGTTGAGGGTTTAGTATTTATTGACCCTGGTTCTGCCCCTTGCACCTTACTTTGCTGATTCACTCTTTCTGGCCACTTGAGTAAGTGTTCCTCAGGATGAGTCAAGAATCTGACACTACCTAATTTTAATAGTATCTTTGATTTTTTTAAAACAGTTTATTGTGAGAGAGGTCAAGAGACAAATGCTATATATAAATAATGGATTTTATTTTCTCAGATTAATTATTTGTTTTGTGTGAGTGTACATCATCTAGGACACATAATTACATTTCATAAACTGAATATTAATGACTATAACATAAACTTTGAAGTATTCTGGGGTAATTGAAATGTGTGTTTTTTTCTGAGGAAAAAAACGGGCTATATGGTTTGCCAGTAAATACTGAGGGGTATATGATGTATGAATTACGAATCTTTGGTTCAGTTGGAAATTTGGGTGATTCAGTTATTTTGTGTATCATTTTAAATGTTAACGTGTATGTAGATTTGTGATCAAATAATTCAGGCCATCTGATTCTGGTAATGCTTTCCTGCCTCCCTACAAAAAGTGGTATTTATAAAGAGTATAAATCATTGTGCAATAACTTTTTAAATGATCTCGTTTTGATTTTAAATTGGTACCTCTATATACAAGGACATCTCCTAAGCAAAAATAAAAGAATGGTGCTATGGGTTTAAGTCCTGGAATGAATTGTTTACAAAGAGAATTATTTGGAAACACTGTATTCATTGCTATTAAAAAAAACATTAAGTGAAGATTATCCTCCTGAGAGAACTTCAAATTCCTTGTATGCAAAAACAGAAAATATTTTAAAATATTTAAATAGCAGAACTAAATCTTTCAAAATAAACAAACAAAACCCACACCAGTAGCACCACTTGCCCTGAAACACAGAATTATATTTTCAACTAAGCTGTTAAATTATGTCTGCGATGTTAATAAGTGCTCATGCAAAGGATTTTATTTCCTCTACAGAGAAAGGCAACCTACTTCTTCAGACCTTTCTGTACTTACCTCCTTTGTTTGCTGCCATCGCTTTGGTGTCCTTTCTTTGAGTGAAATGATACATGCATTACTTGGAAATAATGCTAGATAAATTTATAGTGTACTGAAAGCAGTACCACAACAGATTCATCACTTAGCAGAGACTGGTGGCTGCACTTCTGAAAGTTCCCCAGGGAGAAATTTTTCCCCATGGTTTTTAAATTACCATCTTTACCTTTTTGAATGGTTTAAATCAATGAAAGAAGAAGGGCAGATGTTTAATGGTATTCAGATGAGTTTTAAAAAAATCTCTTCAGGCATTGCAAAATGGTTCCATAGCTCCCTGTTTCGAAAGCTGACTCTAGGTTCCATTCCATTACTACCTACTGCCTGCAAATAATAGGTATTTCTCAGATAATGGTTATTTGGCAAAAATTCTGTTTGAAGATGGCTCATTTTAATTTGCTATTTATGAAAATAATTTCAATTGAGAAGGCTGTCAAAGTATGTTACTCTAGCTTTTCCTGGTTCTTACCTGTACGACAAAGTTTTCATCAACACTTCTGTTGTAATACCACCATGTTCACAAAATTGTGACTTTTGCCAGGGTAATCCACTCCAGTTTCAAGTTTGGCCTATATAATTTTAGCTCAGACTCACTTTTTTTTTTAAATGATTTGTTTATTCTCAGTGTAGATATTCTTCAGTGTTTGTTGACTTCATATTCAGAATTTTTGGAATGTTTTTAGCTTCTCTTAACACTTCAAAGATCTGTTTGATTTTTTAAGTGACATTTTCATTACTTCTGATTATTATACTTTATGAATGTTGTGTTTTGGATAGTGATTACAAATGAGAGTTATTCCTTAAATCTCAAGTTGTTCCAACAGAAAATTATTTGTGTGGTTAATTTGTTCTTAATGATTACAGCAAGTGTGTGCAGAATTTCACTTGTAATAGTCACATAGAAAAACCCAGTTTAGGTGTTCTGCATGAATATTCCATTATTTTTCATATTGAGAAGTTTGGTTAACAGTCCTGAGATAAAAATGCACCTCACAAATTTTAGCTGGTCTTATCTCTGATCCCCAGCATGTAATTATGATAAAACATGCATCTTTGGCTATGTGGAGTAAATAATCAACTGTGTATGTGATGAAAATAATACTAAGCTTCCCAGGGTCCTTCAGCTAACAATTGTCCTATTTAGCTTTTATTACCTACATAAATCCTTGGTTACTGGGACTCTGAAGAGCAAGATAGTCTTAGGAGCTCTGCAGCATAGGTTGACCCTGGCAGGGTCAACCAGGTCAAGTTGTAAATCCCAAATCTTGGTTTCCCAGAGAAGTTGTCTATATTAGTGACTCCATAAATGATAAGCTTCTAAGAAAATGGCATTTAGCTTATTCTGTGAGGCATATCAGCATTTCTGCATAGAAGATGCAAACCATTTGAAGTCAGTCTCTGTCTAAACTAGAATCTTTTTGTTCTAACTATGAAGGAGCCCAACAGGGATGGGGCCTACTATGAATCCCTCAGGGGCTGAGATCCTTAGGAGTCTGAGCGTATCAGTGCTGCCTTTCCCTTAATACTCAGATCACACACGGATCTCAGAATTCTGCTGTCTTGGTAGTGGTAACATCACTCTGCTTCAGGGCTGGTTGAATTCTACAGTGGAAGACTACATAGACGAAGAATAGCAGGTTTTTATTTTCCAGATGGGATTTTTTTATATGTGCTTGGAGATGCCCTAAAAGTTACTTGGCAAGTACTACAGATAGAACAGTATCTTTGTTAAGTGTTCCAGGAAAGCATCACTTCTCAGGTTTTCTGTGGTTCATTTAGTTTTGTATTTACTGTACTTTAAAATGAAGTTTCTAATCTTTGTTTCCAGAAATAGCTCAGCTAGCTAACTGTGACAGTGGGACTGCAGAAACTCTGGAAGCAGATGAATCAATGAATGTAAGTTTTCCTGTTAAGTTGCTGCTTTTGCTGACTCTGAGCAAGGGAAAATAAATATGTTAGGTTCTCCCCAGCCCTGCCCTGTTATGTTTACTCCTGGTGCATGTAAACAGATGGAACAGAACAGTGGTTAATCCTCAAACTAACACCATGGTGCTCAGCAGACACAAGGTTCACAATAAGTATTAGAACAAAAGTTTTTACATATTTTCCTACATGTTGCAGTATCTTTAGCTTCCACAAAGCTAGTGTTCATGGTGTGGCAATTCTTTTACCAGAAAATCCAACACTGCTTCCTTTTTTGCTGTTTAATTAATGTATGTATTTTTCTGTCAGAAGGACTTTTAAACCATTTCATTGAAAATAAACTACTTAAAATGGATTTTAAAACAGTCTATTTATAGAGGCAGCATAATGACCAAATTAAGAGACTCTGAACAGATCCAGTGAGGAGACAAAGATGAAATGAGCAAGTTAGGAAATAGCCTGGATTCAGAAAGTTAGTTTGCAGTTTGGATGAATGTACCCTGTTCTTCTGAATCTGTGTTTGAAGATACTTGTCTACAATAATGGGTATCTTACAGTAATATTTTGTCGAATGCTTTTTCAGGTTGACAGAAGAAAAATTAGTTGAAGGAGTTAGTTGGGCTGAATATTTGTGGTATTAAATGCTCTAAATTTAAATTCTTGTTTTTAAAAGTTGGTTCTTATACCTTGGATTGCAGTCAACAATGTAGATAGAGTTCTAACAATTTAGCATCGATTTTCAGTGCAAGTGGATAGAAAAAGCAAGTGCCGTTTTGGAGGATGCATAAGTAATTCAATGGTGCTTTACAGCTTTATTTATGAATGTTAGTAGAGTTTAAAATACAGCCATGGGGTATCTGTTGAACTTGTTCTGGTACGCTACAGAAAAGACATCATTCTCTGGTACATGTCATGCTGTCTTGAGATAATTTGTGACTTTCTGGCAAAATGCCACCTTCCAGAGTTGTGACATGAAGGGTGTTTCTTGTTCTGCTTCTCTTGTTCATCTGCGTTTAAAATACTGTATTAGACCTGTGCAGTATGTAGTGTAAGGATACTGAGAAATTGGAGGAAAGACAGAAAGAATAACTAGAAGACTTAAAGGAAGTGCTGAAGTGCTAAGGAGAATCTATAAGGTGCGAACTACCTTAGCAATAGCTAAAAAATTGCAGTTCCGAAGTTATTTGTGTTGTGCAAATGTTGAAGAAATACAAGAAGGATAATGCAGTGTAATAAAGGAACATAAGTAGGGGAGGTGATGAAATGAAATCAGGAAAGAAAAATATAGGGTGAATATTTGGAAAGATTTTCTCAAAGTGTAGCTGTGGAATAAACACACATGGGAAGTAACAGGAAGCATAACGTAAAAGAAGAGTACAGGACCATTCAAAATCATCATAAACATGCTATGAGGAAGAATCCTGTACTGGCAGGCAAGCAGACTAAACAATTTAATAAATTGTCTCTCTCTGCTCCTGTGTAGTTCGTTATGTTAACATATTCACGAATCTTCTTGCACTGAATTCTCTTTAACAAGCATTTAATTGAATGTGTTCCAACCAGGTCTACTTCCAACCTTAACTATTACCAAACTGCCTGGATAGGGATTGTAGAAGTTGTTGGATATTTGGAAAACACCTTGAAAAGGATCTTGTGGGTTTGGAATACTGTATTTGGAGTGCTGTGCCCTCATCATCCCCCTTGTACCCCAATTCTAAGCCAAACTTACATCTTCAAGATTAGTTAAAAATTAAAGCTAGAAAAAAGGTTGTGCAGTACCCGGGACAACTCCATTTTGAAGGTGTTCCGGTATACAAGTAGATGAAAGTGACCTCTGTAACGGTAGAATTACTGCGTTATCTTCCATGTTTTTCATTTTGTGTCTCTCTTCACAGTCTATCCTAATCCTAAGTTATATCACAGCCTAATGTAACATTAGTTCAAAATGTGCAAAAGTTTATCTGAATGAACGAGAGCTCATCTACATTTTGTTACTACCAGACTGTACTACTAGTCAGATTTACTAAAATGGGAAGGCAATGGCCAACAAGTGCCTGGTGAGATTCACAGAAGTCTATAACTCCAGATAGGAATTGCCAGTAATGCCTTTACCAGAAGCCTTTGTGCCTGTCTTCTGTAACCTGTGGGTGTAGATAAGCGGACAGATAGCTGCGGTGTAACAAATACCTTTTTGATGAGAAAGCAGCTTTGCTTCAGGAGTCCCTGTGGTCCCTCTCTGTACTAGCTATGCGGCTGACTGGTCAGAGCTTTTAGCTGGTTCAATGAGGGTGTGACAGCCTGATGATAGTTTTCTTTCTGTGCTTGTTTTTTAATTTTTCCTTGATTTTGGAAAAAAAAGTACTGTATTAACTTTGTTCTTTCTCCTGTTTTACTTTGAAGAGCTCCAATACTTCACTGAAGCTGCAGAGGAAACCTCGGGAAAGTGATTTTGAAACAATTAAACTGATTAGTAATGGAGCTTATGGGTGAGTAATGCATGAGTGTAACTGCTCTTTTTCGTTTTATTTTTGCTTAACAGTTATTTCTTATTGCAGGAATATTTATGTGAGGGAGTTTGTGCTGCTGCTTATTTCGTTCTGCTTTCCTGTTTTGTTGCTAATATTCGAAGTTCACAAGAAAAAATTTTTGAAAATCCTGCTAGGCAATAATGAATTACTGTGTGCTGCAGTAAATTAAAATACTGAATATTACATCACAAAGATTTTTCAGAAGTAGGTATCGTGTTATGCCAGAGATGAAATCAAAGATATCAAAAGGCAGATTTAAAGCCATGGTTTGTAATACTGGAAACAGTCTTTGTTTATGCAGATGTGAAACATAGTAGAACTGCATCCATAGGGACACAGATTGTTAAAAATGAGTGCTTACTTGACCAAAAAATACCGGTGAAATAGAAACAAATTTCCTTAAGTCGGGCAGCACAGTTTCTTGCTTCTCTGTGGACACTCTTCTGTCCTCAAATTTTAACCAGTTAGCTCTTAAGAAATTGATTGTTAGTTGGTTGGTTTCTGGGTACTTGGAAAGTGCACAGCTTACTGCCCAGAGGTGTGTGAGTCATCTGCAGATATCCTAGAAGACCAAGAGAAAATTCTATTAGCCTGGGCCTTAAGTGAACACAGAGTCTTTTCTGGAAGTGCCGTGCAGGAATTTTGTTTCTCAGCAGGCAGAAGTCTGTCTCTAGTCACCTTTTCTGGTAAAATAACTATTAGACCCTTGATTGGCTGCTTCTCTGCACTGAGATGTATCAAGGCAGGAACTGTTGGTCCGTGTAACTTCCTGGAATAGGAGGAATGTATTGACTCAAAAAAGAGGGGTTTCTGTCGTGAGGTGAGGAGCCCATCACCAGATGAGATGGTGTTACAGCCACCGGCAGTGGGTGAGGGCTGTGCTGCTCTCCAGCACAGACCCCCTTAGACTGGCTCTGCTCTGCACTGCCGCTGCTTGCAGGGGGAGGTACCAGCAACCTGGCAGGACTGAGCTCTCTTTGAGGAGACGTTGGACATGGAAGAGAAAGCACTTGCAGTCTACCTGCAAGAGTTTTGCATGCTGTTTTAATGACCTGACGCGAATGGGCACGGTAATACTCTCTGATCATATTTAATTAAAGGTAACCCTGAGCTCTGGGACAGGAGGCATTTAGTACTGCCTGGTACTGTTGGTCATGATAGCTTCTGTGGAGGCTTCTGTGTCCAGCCCTGCTTACGTAGCTCAGCAGAAAGCCTGAAGGAAATAGCCTAATTTGCGTTAAATTTATGTAAATACCTGAATAGTCAATCCCTGCACAATCGATTTTCTCTGAGTTCTCCCCAGGCAAACTCATTACGTACCGTATTCCAGTTTCTCCCAGTTACCCCAGGACTTCAAAAGCCTTTCTTCCAGCAGTTAGCAGTAGCTGCTGCTCCCCTCCCTGGCTGCATCCATTTCTGCTTCCCTTGGCAGACGCTTACTCCCCTCCATTCATCTCTTATCTAATGTACTTTTTGCGTCACTGGAGGAGGATAAGAACCACTGTGTCAGGTGGGTCCCCGTGGAAGGAAAGGGTGTCTGAGTCACTAGACCCGCCCAGCTTCTCAGCAGTTTTAGGATGCTGAAGGAGGGGGAGAGGAGGGAGCAGCTGTGGAAGCACATGCTGCAACCAGCAGCAAGAAGCTGTCCACCTAAATTCAGAGGTTCGATAGACCTGTGGCTCTTGCTCCACAGATGTTACAGTCACAAGAAGCCTTGATAAGCTGTTAAGAAATAAGACTGGAGACAGCTGTCCATTTGAAACCAGAGATGAGTAATGATCTGAAAAGCTGGAAAAGAAAGGATGAAAAGCCATGGCTTTCTATGGCACCTATGATGTAGGCATGGAGGATTGTTTTTTTCCTCATGTTTATGGCAGGGAAAATCAGTACTTAATGAAAAACCTTTTTAATGCCAATGATATGCAAATTCGGCAATATAAACGTCGTAAACATTGAATGAGACCCTGACAAATTTGTGAGGAAAAGGAAAGAGGGTGAACAGCTTGGAGTGTACCTGAATTCTGTGTGAATCGTTACTGTCTTCAGCAAATGTTAAAATGGGATAGGCTGGCGGGTTATACTGTGGTAGTATTAGAAAGAGAAATTGAAAATGTCATCAGTTTAGTAGAGTGCTATTACTTCCATCCTTAAGCAAGCAGTAACAAAGTAGATTTTGTTGATTTGGATTTTTTTGTTCTAAATGGTTACTTCTCATAAGAAAAATGAAGAGCAAGAAAGAAAACAAAGGTACAGCCCCTTACTAATCAATGTAGAGGAAAAGCAGCATACTCAGTGAACTGTGAGACAATTAACTTTTAAAAGCATTTACTGACTCTTAAAAGCAATTTTAGCACCTAGTCACTTCCCCCCCAGCTACTGTAAGTTGGGGAGGCTTGTGCTCCTAAAATCTCTAGGATAGCACTTTTATAAAACTGTGTGTGCGCCTGAAGATCTTCACTGTGGTATGTCAGATAAGTGGGACCTTAATAGTGACAGACCATTTATGGATCTTCATTAAATGTTTTTTTTTGTTGGCACCAATACAATTGGTGGTTAATTTACTCAAAAGTTAGAATCAAGTTTAAAGGGGAACACATTACAATAATGTAAATGCTCTTTAACTCATCTACAAAATGGAGTGTAATAAAGTGATAATACCTATTCCATCTGTGAATAGAAAGCGATAAACTGCCCCATAGGCATTTATTGCAGTTTATTTACAAGTATAAGCAGCTGAAATAAAAGTTATTGTTGTTATGCTACACGGACTTTTTTTTTTCCTTCCATATTTTTCCAGGCCATTAATTTTTTGAAATAACCTAAATATGTGTGAATTCTGCCTGTGCTTCATTGATTTATTCTCAAAAATATGTCAGTGGGCATATTTTATGCTCTGACTTTATTAAAGATTCACTGTGCTATTGTAATATTTTATATATTTTGAAGCTATAATGGAGGTTTTAGTTCTGAACTAATTTTAAAACATACTTCTGCTGTCTTTGGTTTTGCTGTAATGTTTTTGCCTTCATTAGTGAAATAGAAAGCTTTGACTGCTTGACAGGGTAATTGTTGCTCTTGGCATGCTGTAGCAGAGATTTGTCAGATACGTTAAACTCAATGAGTTTAAATATAAACTGTTGTTTTTGTGAAGGTTTGAGTAAATACCTTAGCAGTTCTCTGCTTTTAATTGATTGGGTAGACTCATTGGTTGTGCAATTAAATGACTGGATAGTAGATGAGGTGTATCAGGCTTTTGGGAATGGCTAGGAATATACAAGAAGTTAAACAAGCTGTGAATCAGTAAACATGTAGGATGCTGGCCAAGTCATTAAAGGTTTCACAAGCTGTCTATCCGACTTTTTTCAGCCAGCCAAAACTTTCCATACTTCCCCAATTTTAAACTTCTACTGCAGTCACAGCAACATTTTTTCTGTCTTCCAGCTTGTGAGAGTTAGCAGGTAATAGTGGTCCATTTCTTCAAGTTGGCATCAGCCTGGTTTCCTGAACCAGCTTAACAAAATAAAGATTACATTTCATTTCAGGGAAGCAAGGGATATTAGTTCGGTTGCTCTTCACTAGTGTATAGCTATATCTGCTTAAAGCAAATACATAATACCACTTTTGCGCCTGCCTGGAATGCTTTTACTTCTACAAAAGTGGTAATGTTGATATTTATGTGAGACGGCTAATGGTGTTGCTTGAAAATTTTAAAAACCATGAAGCAGTGTTGGCTTGGGCAGCTGCTGCCCCTAACCTGCGAGTACTCATTCCTGTACTTTCTCCACTTGGTAGTTTTATAGGGAATTGGACTAGGAGAGTTACCCAGCTGCAGAATGACACCCCGTCAATCAAGTGAATTCATCAGCAGCCTGGCAGCCACCAGTTCAGAACTGGAAGGGGCTAGGGGCAAGTGTGGCTTTGTAGGTTCACTGAAGTAGCACCACCTCTGAATGGACTACAGGTCTAATGAGCTGTATTCCTTTCCTTCTTTTCTGTTCGTCCCTGTGGGTGACTGATCTATGCAGAGGCTCTGATGCCTAGAAGTCCATAGCTTTAAAGAGTAGTTTAGAAAGTAGAGGCTGGCAATTTCTATGCTAAGGACCTTATATTCATCATTTATTGTGGACTTACTCAAAATTATGAACTTTGAACTCATGTACTTTATTGCCTTCCAGCGAGCCTCCCTTCCCAGTACAGCACAGGCCAAATGCCTTATCTTTTCTTCCGTAGCTGATACATGTGTGAGGATCTAATACTGGCAGCTAATGCAATCCTCTCGGTGGTAGAGAAAGGTTGTTACTGAGTTGAAGGTCTAGTTAAAGATGTCCCTGCTCACTGCAGGGGGGTTGGGCTGGCTAGATGACCTTTGACCCAAAGCATTCTGTAATTCTAAATTCTATGAATTCTGTCCTTCCTGAATGTGCAGCATGCTGCAAACTGGTGAGGAGCTCAGTTTCTCAGATGTTTGTTTTGTAAATACAGAACAGTCTACCCATAGGAAATCTGGACAGCAGTTTCATCATTTTGCTTCTGTGTTTACTAGCTGTTGTAAGAGTAGCAATGTCTTCTGTCTTTAGGTATGTATGGAGAAGTGGTTTTTGTTGGTCAAAATTTGTGACATACTGGAACAACTAGAACTAGTACCAGTTGTGAGAGAAGGATCACAGCCATCGTGTTCTCTTCTTCAGATGGCCAGCTTCTCATTTGCTTCTAGGTAGGCTAGGAGAAGTCTGAAATATTGCTGAGAGGAGGCTGTGCGCGTTGTCCCAGGGCTGGGAAGACCGGCACTGCACTGGGTGCTCATGTTAGGTGCTGCAGTGCTCTCAGGCAGCATTTCCCTCTCCCCCCAAATAAATCTGATCTGGTCATGGGCATCACCTAGCTAGGAGGTGGTGCAGTGCTGCTTGTAACTTCTGATCTTAAGTAACTACCTATAAACTTTACCATATTGCTGTAACATGGATCACAGCCTCACAAGTGACTCCTCTTCACTGGAGGCAACATCAGACATAATTCCAGGGTAGTACAGAATTTAGCAGGCTGTTCTGAGGAGATGTCTTGTGAAAATGAAACACAGCTTCTGGTGAGCAGCTGTAACTTTCAAGCAGCAAGTACAGTATCTGTGTTTCCACAAGGAGTTCAAGGTCCTCTGACAAATTAGAGAATTGGATCAAAGCAAGCAACACAGCTACGCTAGCCTTAAGAGCGAGGTTGTAAAATGGCTCTAAAGGTTGAAGTTACTGAAGAGCTGTAAACTTGGCCTGAAGCCTGTAAGTAATTTAGAGGAAAAAAGAGTCTTGGTTGTGAGGTTGGAGGGATAGATTGCATATTTAAGTTGGAACAATAACCCAGTTAAATGTTTTAGGATTTTGGGGGGCATCTTAACACGTGCACGGGGTTTTATATTTGTGCCTAGCTAAAGGTGTTTTAGAGATACTTTTTCAATCTGAAATTTATGTTGGAAGTGGAATAACGTAATGTATGGACGATGCCAAAGTTCATGAATTTTCTTGTTTCTTTCGAAAAGTAAAGTTTTCTTGCCATGTTGAAGTATAGCATCAACAAAATAGGAAGTGCTTCTGTGACTGAGATCCATGCAGTAAAATCAGAGGATATTTTTGAAATCTCCTGTTGCTGTGTTATGAAGACAGAAAGGGGGAGGTAGGAAAACAAATTCTTATTTGAAGCCGTAGGAGGCTGCTACAACGCCACTCTGATGGTGGCTTTGCAGGCAGGTAGGGCATACCACTGTCGTTGAATGGATTGGCAGGGCTAGTCATATGTCTGGATGTTCTCAATACATTGCTTTTGTGTTAAAGGAATCCTCAAATTTACAATTGTCATTATAATATACTGAAAATCATGAGCAGCATTTAATGATCAAGGCCAAGGAACCGGGAGTGAGGTATTTTTCTCTCTTGATATCGCGTACAAAACAGAAAGAAACTTCCGTCTAGTGCTGCAGCTGTAGCATTCTTAAAAGTAAAGAACAGAGATAGATGTGGGAAAGACCTGTAGGGGGTGAAAACAAGATGCACGTTCAGTGCCAGTGTTAGGAAAATGTAGCACGATGACAGCTTCAAGGAGAGTGAATGGAAACTAGGCGGCCAACATAATCTACACAGTAAGTTGTTACACAGCAACAGAAGCATAGCATACTTCCAGGGTGGCAAATCAGAGTTCAGAATTACCCAAGACAAAGCTGGTACGTGCTAGAACTCGCTGTGGCTGTTCACATCATCTTACCTCGAAGTTCACAGTCCTGTCCCAGTAGACATATGCTTTAGTCCAAGATTCCCATTTAGGTTAGGTGGAAGCCCCACTTGTGTGCAGAAACATGGAAGATTTCCTGTTTGGTTTTTTTAATTATTATTTTTATTCTATTTTTTTAGTGTCCGGTCAATTTGTACATCTTTAACTGTTTCTTTTTGGGAAGATTTTGTTTTCTATTTATTATTTTATTGACATTTTGGCAAATTCTAATATGCTTTTTCAGACTGTGGGAGCTGAGAATACCAATGTCACAGGCAGTCCTGGGCACAGTTGTTGCAGTGTTCTTAGTTTAGTGTACTGGTAGGCTAAGAAAGTGGCATCGCTGCTGTGAACTGGGAGTGTCTTGGAGGAAGATAGGTCATCTTCACAAGTAATGTGCTGCTGGCTAGGGTATAGTTTTCTTTGTAAAGCATAAATGCTGTTTGCTGGGGTCACTGTGATCAGAGGATGTCAGTAAGTGATGTTAGACACTTTTATATGTTGACGATCATTTAAAAGCACTTTATACAGCATAAAAAGTGCGTACATGTGTAAATGTGAGAGAGACAGTTGTGTTGCACTGGTTGTCTGGTACACGCACTAAACAGGGTTTTTTATGGGTAATTGTAGGTAACTGAATCCTAGTGGAGGGTTAAACAGTTACCACCTGTGGCTGTAAGACTGGAGAATGCAATGTAGAGAGCTGGGGCAATGTAGTCAGCCTGTCCCAGATATTTGCTCGACTAGATAGTACTTACAGCTTACTGGTTCCTCATCTTTAAATATGGTAGTAATGTTCCTACAGATCCACATGGTCTGCACAGGGGGTTTAGTAAGACGCTGTAATAATATGCTCAGGTTAATACCTGTCTTTCAAGAGTTCATCTTGGCATACTGTCCAAATTAAACCTCTGAGAAAGATCTGCATGCCGAGTCCTCTTGCAGTCCTCGATTCATTCATATAACTTCATTTTTCATGAAGGATTGCGGCTTCAGACACCTGAAGAGCTTACTTTTCTACATGCCAGGGCTGTGCAAGGGGCCTGAAATAGGGAAAAGAAAAGATGAAATTAAGAGTGACTGACAGGAGATAGCAACAAAAGAGAGAGGAAAACCAGAATGTAAGGGAAAGAAGAGCAAAGGAAAAGAGTTGTAATGAAGGGACTGAGACAGAAGTGAGTATGATGGGAGCGGTAGGTAGAGGTAGAGGAGGGCAAAAGGTGTGAAGCCAGCAGGGATGAGTACTAGAGCTGAGTAACTCAGTCTTTATTCCATCTTGGGAGGGGCAGAAGGGAGTAAGACTTAGTAGGAGGCATGAAGGGTGGGGATTGTCTTGGGTTTTGCTCAAGATGGTTTTCCCCTGCTTTCATCATGGCATTATGTCTTTTACCTGCCCCATGCTCAGACAAGCACAAGGGATTAATGAAAGGTTTTAGACCCAGTAAGAGAAACTTTGTCTAGAAAAAGTTTTCCTCCACAAAGAAAAGCAGAAACATGCTGATTTTTTCAGTGTCTGTAACTTTGGTAGCTGTGGGAAGATCTTCATAGAAATAGTAAGGCAAGAATTGATTTTTGTGTTTAAATAAATAATTGTATGCTGATAATTGGACCTCATGGGGACAACAAATTGAATTTAAAAACTACATAATTGAGTCCCATTTTTTTCCCTGTCTATTTCCTCCTTTTAATCCTTTCTTTCTGTAATCACTCACTACTGAATCATATACTGAGATGCTATAAGCATTAAATGCTGCAAAGTCAATTTCAAGCAAGGCAAACGTTTTCAGGATGTCCCTCAAGGGATTTGGAGAAATGCAGCAGTGATGTACAGTGTCAGTGTCTCACAACAGGGTGATTCCTTCTTCTGAGCCTTGAAATAAAGAAGACTTGTCCCTGTGAGGTTTTCTTTCACTGCTTTCGTCGTTGCCTTGGCCGTACCTAACCCAAGCTTACAGGAAACTTTGTACCCAGTACCCCAGCGGAAATTCTGCATGTCAAAATACATCTTAATCCCACATTACCATGCAGTTAACGCAGTGATCTTTGTTTTGGACTACCTGCTGGTGAGCTACCCCGACAGATCAATGCTTATGTCAGGGACTGAACAAGAACGGTAGGTTTTGCACCTGGCAGTGAGGGAGCCACCCTAAGAGCAACTTGTGAGCAACCTTCATGAGAAGCCTCCGACTTGATTTAACATCCCCTGGATCGAGTCTGAGTCATAATTACCTGACAGCACACTTACAGAATAGGCATTTGTCAGAATGATTTATAACATTGTGCCATAGCTAGGTTTTGTATATAATACTTTGTTCATGGAAATGCCCAAAGTCTGACTGAGCTGAGAGCATTTGCTCTTTCTGTTGGGGGGGAGGGGGCATTTGCTATGTCTGTTGTTCGCTTGGGGTGAAGGCGGAGTATTTTGGTTTTAGTTTGTGTTCTAATTAGTGTTGACTGACAGTCATCCTAGTTATGAAACAAAATGGGGTTTGTAGCCGTTCTCTAATGTGAAAGGCCGTTAAATTAAAAACAAGTCTTTTAGATAATACATATACCATTTTTACAAAATATATTTATTTGTAAAAAAATAGTTTAAAATACATTTTGAATAGTTATGTGGACTTTTTTTTTTTCTCTCCCATTTGAACTTCTTCAGTGCGGTTTATTTTGTAAGACACAAAGAAACCAGACAAAGATTTGCCATGAAGAAAATTAATAAGCAGAATCTCATCCTCCGAAACCAGATCCAACAGGCCTTTGTGGAGCGCGATATCCTGACATTTGCAGAAAATCCGTTTGTTGTCAGCATGTATTGCTCCTTTGAAACAAAACGTCATTTGTGCATGGTCATGGAATATGTAGAAGGTAAAATGTTTGTTCTGTTTTACAGAGGAAGAAGAGAGTTTTCTTACACCAAGAAAGAAATATAACTTGTATGATACTTGTATTAGATAGGCCCCGTGTGTGTACTCTGGCAATACAGATTTAGGATTTAAATCCAACAAGTTGGCTTTTTTCCCAGTCATTGTCTCCCAATGAGAGCTTGTAAAATATTTGTACTCCAGCTATAGTGGGAAATAACTGTTCTTTGAAAAAGTTCCTCATAGACTGTAACCGTAAGTATCCTAGCATTTACAGTTCATGTGGAAATGCTGTGTGCTCTTCTGGAGTTCAGATTTTCATTAGCACATGTTGGGGTATTTGTAATAGCTATTTTTATGAAGAGAGAAGGAACAGGAGGCAATTTGAAAAGGTGCTGATGCTGAAAGAGAGCAGTGGACAGAGGCAGTGCAAGATGAGATACCCAGTTGTATAGGTTATAGGTTGTGGGGTTTTTGCCCACCCACCTAAAGTAGCAGCACAGACTTAATTGGTTTCCAACTGAAACCTTGTACTGACTGCTCACAGCTTCACGCTGTTTCCAGTAAAGTAGCTGATGTGGTTACACATTCAGTTGAATCATCTGACTGGAAAATAAACTTTTATGACTACAGTTTGTGTCTCTTTGTGCAGCACATATGAATTATACTGATACACCTCAGAATTTATAGTGTCATCTGGAATATTTGTCTTGTTTCCACAGGTGGAGACTGTGCTACTTTGATTAAGTATATGGGTCCCTTACCTGTAGACATGGCAAGGATGTACTTTGCAGAGACTGTTCTGGCCTTGGAATACCTTCATAATTATGGAATTGTACACAGGGATTTGAAACCAGACAAGTACGTATGTAGAATATAACCATAAGAGGCTTTAAAATTATTAGATAAAATATGAAAGGTGTAAACTTGCTTTGAATGTTTTTGAATTTTTTTTTATTGTGAATACTATGTAGATTCACAATTTCTGCACAATATTTGAATTTTGATTGCCTGCAGTTACAGAAGATGCATTTTATCCAAAGAAGCTCTTTAAAATTTTCTGTCTTTAAGATGGAAGAGGCTATCGGAGTAGCCAACAAAAATATATACTTACTTTTCTGGCTGAAATGGAGGGAAATGCATTTTGGTCATTAAGGAAAAGATCTTTCAAAGTGTGCTTAAAATGCTGTATAATACAAAGTATCATCAACTGGCAGATACTTGAATATATGAAGACAAGATTGACCAGATAGGGAAATCTTTCTTGTTACATGGATTTTGGGTTTTTTTCCAATGTTTAGAAATACAGCATTGCTCCTCTATACGTAAATAACATTACAGCAAGTAGCTGCAGTAAAAAGTGTGGCTGTTACAGCTCCATTACTCTTCTGTTTCACTTTTTTTTTTTTTTTTAAAGAATTGGAGTAATGTCTGTTGAGTGACAGTACCTTCATAGCATGAGACCTCAGGCCAGTGTAGTATTAATTACTAACTAACTTAATACCTGAGGTTTTTTTCCAAATTAATGACCCAGCTTGTTACAGACAGAAACTGCTTACCTCATTCAAAAGTGACATTTATTCTGTTCTGGGTCTTTCAGACGATGACTGTTTCTTCTACTTCATAGCGTCTAGCATTCAACTCTCAGCACCTGCGTGGTTCTATAAGATGATGTGCAATGGCATATTAAAAGTTTGTTTACATCTGATAAAAATAGTTACAAATGTAAGACTGTCAGATTTTTAACCTGTTTATTTTGTACCTGGTTAAATTACTTTTTAAGCTGTCTTTGTTTTTGCAGTGCTAATGAAGCATTTTCTTTCAGTAATAATAATGATAAGCACATAATGTTGAATTATATCACAGTCACTTCAGATCATTCTAATTTTCAGTTTACTAGTAACATCCATGGGCCATATAAAGCTTACAGACTTTGGCCTGTCAAAGGTGGGGCTAATGAGTTTGACTACCAACCTGTATGAGGGTCACATTGAGAAGGATGCCAGAGAATTCCTTGACAAACAAGTAAGACACAGCCTTTTTCATTTCTACATGGAATGTTAAAATGCAGTGATGCTTTGCCAGCAGAGTGTACCATAATACTGTATATACTGTTGTTATTTCTGCAGTGGTGTTCTGATTGTGTGTGTCAGTTTTACTGATGCTATGCAGATTATTCTAGTCTTTTTTTCTTTCTACATTAAGATCTATTAGTAAGATGAACAACCTAATTGTGTGCAAGTGAATGTGTGAGAGACAAATGGAAAACTTTTTATAAGGAATTCAGAAATCTCAGCAGAGTACTTGTGGAGCTCATGATGCATTGTACAACCAGGGGTGTTAAAATCCTTGCTATGGCCCATTTCCCTTTAAGCATGCCTCATTACCATTGCTCACAATCTGTTCACTGTAAAAGTTACTTAAGATAAAACCATCACAACTTCATGTAGTGATAAGGATATGTTTAAATTAAATAAAATATTTTGTGTGATGGACGCCTGTGTACGAAACACAAACTGTCCTTTGCATGACTGATAAGCCATTGTTGATTATGGTGCCTGTAAATGTAGCTAGGTCATTCTAAAAACATTAGCTGTTATGCAAACTCAGCAGACTAAACCCTACTGAATTCGATTTTTCCATGTTTCCGTATGATTTTATGTTTCAAAAATTATAAATGATGTGACATAGCTCAATTAGGCTTGTTTTACCATCATGCTTATTTTCTTTCTTTTAGGTCTGTGGTACACCTGAATACATAGCTCCTGAAGTGATACTGAGACAGGGTTATGGAAAACCAGTGGATTGGTGGGCTATGGGAATTATCCTTTATGAATTTCTTGTTGGGTGTGTGCCTTTCTTTGGAGATACACCAGAAGAGCTGTTCGGACAAGTTATCAGTGGTGAGGATCATCACAAAAAAAACGCAGATTTCTTAGATTGCTATGAAGCCTTTCAGTTTCTCTTAATAGTAAAGATACTTACAACTTTACTGATAGACTCAGAAAACGACCATTATTGTGATACTGTAATACACAATTTCTGTCAAAGCAGTAAGAATAAATTTAGTTTAAAAGCTGAACTTACTATTTATTGTTGCTAAGTACAGAAATTAAATAGAGAACAATGGTTAGGCTGCATATTTGAAGAAGAAAAGCAGTATTAGTAGAAAACTAGTGCCAGTATGGCACAGGTATTTCAGTCTTTAGTGAAGAAATGGTTAAAATGAATTTGCGTAAATGGGAAGATGCCTCATGGCATGATGAAGAAATTAACAAAGATGTAATAAAACCCTGAAACAAATGTCTCCCGAATAATAAATAATGAGAAAGAGAAGGAAACAAATTCAGTTCACAGATTGTTAATGATTTCAGTGGTGATTGTTGTAGTGTAGTGTTATTTCTGTAGCAGCTGTTCTTCTTCCATTTAAAATTCAATAACCTTTTAGATCTTAACCTGCAAGCTGACCCTAAGTATTGTTATGTGGCTTGGGGCAAAACTGAATGATAATTAAACAGAATTGTTTACTATCCTACCTGCTGTTTCCATAAATTTCCCAAATGCATACATGTAGAGGGCCTCTGTTTATGCTAAAAGTTTAACAGAATGGCACCTCTGTTACGGAGTATTTCCCAGTCCGTTTTATGATCTGCTTAAAAGGTCCAGTAGCTAAGACAAAAAAAAAGCAAACAACCCAAGCGTACAAAAACCCAACAGAAAAAAAACGAACTGCACCTGAGGTTCCTCATTCTCTGAGAACATGACAAATCCCCTTTTGTACTTAAGGAGATACTCTGTCATCTTCTCACCTTCCTCCATCTCTGAAGTGGAAAGCCAGACTTGTTCGTAAACTGAAATGGAATGGATTTGTGAATTGTTGCCTCTAGTATATGACCTCTTTATACAATGTCCTAGCTGTTCATAGATTTATAACCACGTTGTTTTCTGATGTGATACACCGAGGCCTCAGTGGCAGGGAGAATCAACTGTTTAATTAACACAAGCAGCAAATGCTAGCTTTGTTCTGGATGCCTCACAGCTGCAATGCATATTCATACTTTATTTTCCAAATTGGATTTAAGCTGCAGTGGAAACTGTAGGTAGGCAAACATGAAAATAACTCATGTTTTTATTGCATTTCCAGACACATGCACATGTGTTTTTATGCTCTCTGACTGGCAGAAGGGGAGGGAATAGTCTAAAATTAATGACAAAATTTGTACTTTAGACTGCATTTTACATGTGGCATGAATTTTACATTTTGTGAAACAAATTGTCATGTGTTACAATCTAGCTGATACTTATGTAAATAACTTTATCTGTTTGAATGTGTCCATCCATTTATCTTCCAGGAATTATCTGTAGAAGTGTGTCTTTGTAAACCTGAACTATTCCCACTCACTAGCCAAGACTGTTCATCAGCTTGGTTTCTTGTTTTAAGGTTGACTTGTCAGTTTCTTCTCTTTTATTTTAAATATCCTTACTTACTGAAATCATTCTTACTGTCAGTATCTGCAGGAGAACTCTTCTGTTGGATAAGTATCCTGTGCTAAAATATATAGTCCCCTTGTATTCAACTGTAAAAGCCGTGTTAAAGAACCCAGATGATAGCCTAGGCATTTATTCCAGTTTCTGTGGGTGCAATCTACATTCTACTTGAAAATCTACGTCAAAATCTTGCCCCCTCATTTTACCTTGCTCCTTCATTGTAGGTTGGCTTTCCTGCCCCCAAGTCATATATAAGTACAGCTGTGGGAGGCCTCAGTGTAAACTTAAATGCCTAAAATGGTCGGGGTTAAAAATAATACCCCAGACACAGGTTACTTTTCATGCCTGTTTATTCTAGTCCCTTTTGTTAAACTCTGAAATACAAAGATTAAACTGGCGTGTAGCTTCTGGTGATTATTTCTCCAGTGATGATAATTTTGAAGGAAAAGTCTAGATCCTATAATGACAGCAAAAACCTTAATAGCCTTCCATATCGCCTGAGCTCCTAGCATTCTGTTTCTCTGGTGCCAAAATCCTTGTACCTGCCAGGAAACTTACACAGAGTTTTGTCTAGACCTGCAATGTATTACATTTGTGGAGGCAGCTTCCCCTAAAAATCAGACAAAACCTGCTGTGCAAGGTGTTACAATGTTCGTGTTCATAGTGAAATTGGCACAATTTTCCGTTGTTTAATTTAAATGAAATTTTGGCGGAATTTTTATCCAGCCTTACCTGAATACTGCAGGATTTAATATCTTGGTTGTATGACTTAGGTCCAACTTACTATGAAGTGCAAAAGCCTTAGCAGTGTAAGAGTCAGTAGAGTGAAGTGGTTTTCCTCTGAAGTGTGAGACACTTGGAAAAAAGCTCCGTTGGCATATGTCTCTTGAGAGCAGAGTCTGATACCTTGTCCTTTAGTTATGCGAGTAATTACTTCAGTGAGTCTACTAGCATTAGAGGAGGATTACAGACGTGAGCAGTGACTGCTGGGTCGGGTCAGCTGTGTCCATCTTAGTAGCAGTTTCCATGGAACAGAACTGAAATTTAAACCATGATTCTGGGGGGGCAGGGAGAAGGAGCAGCATACATATTGTGCTGATATTTTGCAACACTTTTCCATGAGCCAAGCATTCGGTATTCTGTTGTTAAACGCTGTTTTGGGTTAAAGGATACTTCCAAAGAAACTGGGAACATAACAATATGTTTATGGAATCTGCATAGAGAGTATAAAAATGGGAAGTAATTGGTATGCAACAGAGAGCAACTTTAAAAAGTTGCCTTAACTCTGACTTTACTGCTAACTCACTATGAGAGCTTTCACACAGTTTGTGCTGAATGTTGGGATCAGACTTCAGTAATAACAAACAATTCTCTGTTTTGCTAGATGAAATCAACTGGCCTGAAAAGGATGAAGCACCACCTCCAGATGCCCAGGATCTGATTACACTGCTGCTCAGGCAGAATCCTTTGGAAAGACTGGGAACAGGTTAGAAGGCACTATTTTAAATTGTTAGTGTGCTAGCAATAGCTTTAATGATAATAAATATAGCCAAATAGCTATATTTGGCATTTGGAGCTTTTGTTCACCTATTTATTTTGCTCAGGAAGTGTCTGTCAGGGCAAGTAGCATGACAACATGCCATGATAGCAGAGGGTATTTTACAGATTCAGACCAGTAATATGAGCTCAGTAAGATGCTGACTGTCTTTTTTTTTTGGAGCTTACATGTGATTGTCCACATTTACTCTTCTTGTAATTTGATAAATACAACGAAGTTCTCAAAGAACCAGTTAGCCATTGGAGAGGGCACCTTCATGAATACATTACTAAATAACTAAACACAGAAACAGAGAAGGGGAATCAATACACAACTGATGCTTCCTTTTTCGGAAGTGTCTTAGCCTGGCAAAGTAGTTCCTCCAGGCTTTAGGATGGGTAATGAGTACTCAAACTGATTATTCAGAAATTACTGTCTGAGGTTGTGTTGTGAAAGGACTTGTCGTTCTCATTCAGCAAGCACTACTGGCTTGCATGAAGAAGAGTAAGACCAGAAGTGTGAATGTTAAGGAAGTAAATGGGTGTTGGTGAGATCATAAGCTGCCATCTTATTTTGCTGTGGTCATTCAGTGCTGTGCTCATTGCCTTTCACAAGAAGAACCTGGTGTGTGGTATAAGGAGCAGTGAACTTGTGTAGGCTAATGAAATCTGTGTGCATTTGTGCAGTAGAATTTATTTGTTAGTTGATGGAGCAGGATTTATTTGGGAATTTGGGTGAGAGGCAGTAATGAAGAATATTGCACATAATTTTTAAAGTGTTAATGTATGGGAACTCTAGTCACTGACTTCATCCCACTGGGTAAAGACTATGTAAACACAGCAGCATAAAAGAGCCTGAATATAAAGGTGTTATAGTCTTATTTATGGTGAACGTTGTATACTGTGAGTATAAATACATTGTGGATGCTAAGGAAACCAAGTGGCAGGTTGAGTCAGCATGAGAGCACTTTGAAAAATGCTGGCAAAACTGAGTCCAGTGATTGGATTGTGCTGCATATTTTTAGCGCTAATATAAAAAGGAGCTTTAGGAATCAGTTCATAACTGGCCTTACTACAGCCACTCAGGGGGATCGTGAGTGTAACCTAAACCCCAAGTATTACTGACACAGTCCCAGACAGCAGAGTTTCCTTTGTGGCAGTGATGTGACTGAGATGAGTGAACTGCGTGTCCCTTGCTCTCTGAGCGTCTGGGATCTGTGTGAACAACCCTTAGACATCACTGTGGTCTGGAATAAGTGGCATCCAGCAAAGTTTGTTGTTCTCCCTTGCCCCGTGTTGAAGAAGCTAAGAGTGAGGGAGGTGTCTTGCCCTAGTCAGCTTCTCCACTTCTGCCTGATTCATCTGCTGCAAACGTTACCATTGCCAAAGGCAAAATAAAGAGACACAGCTAGTTCCATTCCCTTAAGTACACTCCTTTCAGGCACTGTTGTTTCATTGCCGGGATGCTTTTTCCTGGTAGACACCGTGTGAATTCAAGACTGTCACCCTGTAAGAGGCTGGATGGCAAGCACATTGCAATTTCTGCCTCTCTTGCTACAGCCAGCTGGGAAGGTGAATTGGCTAGAATGAGGGTGGCTTAACTGCTGTAATGGTCAGTGCCACCACATGGAGCATCTGTGCAGCTCGTTTACCAGTTGATTTCTTGGTCTCTCTGGCAGTCTGAAGAAGGAAATTGGGCAACTGTGTCTTTGAAGCACATAGAGGTGTTTAGAAACCACAATGAAGTTTAAGTGTCAGAAGCAACTCACAGGAATGGAGGCTGTGTGTAACAGGTCCCACGGGGACACTGAAAATAGCATAGTTTATCCCAGGTTCCACGATGAATTTCAGATGACAGCACTATCTGTTTAATACGTATTAGCTAGCTGCATAACACTCCATAAAAATCACAATTGTGTATTTGCTCAGGAGACCTGAGTGGCATAGTCAAGTTGAAGGCAGAGAGATAGATGCTATACTTGGTTTGAAGAAGAAAAATGACAAAGACCTTTCCGGGTTTGAAGTGTCTGATACCAATCAAGAATTACACAATTCTGGCATAATATCCCATTGCTGTGCTCAGAGAATTGTTCACTTCTTGGCTAGTGACTTACAGTGTATGTGATTTTGGTTTTCTATGGGAAGATTTGGCTTTTATAAATTTTTCCGTTGCGGTCAGAAAAGCAAAGAACCCCACCTAGAAATCTTGACACTCTCACTTAGAGACCAGTCTTGGGGACTTCACACTTTTTCCATGGCTCTCTCCTGACTTAGCCTTGACATAGAGAAGTTTACATGCTGTATCCATGTGGTGGGTTGACCTTAGCTGGCCACCAGGTGCCCACCAAGCTGCTCTGTTGCTCCTGCTCCTCAGCTGGACAGAGGAAGAAAATATGACATAAGGCTCATGAGTCAATATAAGGACAGGAGATCTCTCAGCAGTTACCATCACAGGCAAAACAGAATTGACTGGGGAAATTGATTTATTGCCATTTAACAATGGAGTAGGATAATGAGAAATAAGAACGAATCTAAAAACATTTTCCTCCCACCCCTCCTTTTCTTCCCAGGCTCAACTTCACTCCCAATTTCTCTACACCACCGCTACCACAGGCCTTCCACCCCCACTCCCAAGCGGTGCAGGGGGATGGGGAATGGGGGGTTGTGGTCAGTTCATCACATGTTGTCTCTGCCGCTCCTTCCTCCTCACACTGGAGCAGGAGAGGACTGTGGGGCCTCATCCACTGGAGACAGTCATCCATAAACCTCTCCAGCATGGGTCCTTCCCACAGGGTGCAGTCCTTCAGGAACAGGCTGCTCCAGTGTGGGTCCCCCACGGGGTCACAAGTCCTGCCAGCAAACCTGCTCCAGCGCAGGCAACTCTCCGTGGGTCCACAGGTCCTGCCAGGAGCCTGATCCAGCATGGGCTCTCCATGAGGTCACAGCCTCCTTTGGGCACATGCATCTGCTCCAGAATGGGGTCCTCCACAGCTGCAGATGGAGATCTGCTCCACCATGGACCTCCATGGGCTGCAGGGGAATCTCTGCTCTGGCACCTGAAGCACCTCCTTCCCCTCTTTTTTCACTGAACCTGGGTGTCTGCAGAGTTGTTTCTGTCATGTGTTCTCACTCCTCTCTGTGGCTGCAGTTGTGCAGCGGGTTTTTTTCCCTGCTTAAATATGTTATCGCAGAGGCTCTGCCACCATTGTTGGTGGGCTTGGCCTTGGCCAGTGGTAGGTGTGTCTTGGAGCCAGCTGGCCTTGGTTCTGTTGGAGATGGGGGAAGCTTCTGGCATCGTGTCAGAGAAGCCAACCCTGTACCCCCCTGCACTACCAAAACCTTGCCACGCAAACCCCATACAATCAATTTGGCAGTAACTCTTGCTGCTGCAGGTCACCTGTTCAATTTTTAGAATTAGATGTACACTTAGTAATAACATCCTCACCCACCTCCCCAGGATAAAAATTCCAGTATTTCATTGTGTTCTTTGTTATTTCTCAAATTGAAACTACTATAATTGTTTAACATACATTATAATAAGTAGGCAGTAATCGATAAGAAGATAGATTGTAAGGTATTTCCTATAGAATTGTGTATTACTGCCATAAAACACCAAAAGGAGCTCCTGATCAGCAATGGTATTTTCACTGAGCAACTTCTGAGAAAAATTCTTCATTACTCTCTAACTTGTACGTACTTTTCTAGTGCACATACTTGTATTTTGATGACAGCTACTACTACAGCTGATACTTCTGACTAGGGTGTATCTGACTGATAATAATTAGTATATCCAGAAAAATAGAAATGTTAAGAGGGGGGAAATGATAAAGGAGTGCCACCACTGTTAAAGAAATGGCAACGACATAACAAGGATAGGCAGGTGCTCTGACAGATGTAGGAGATTATAGTGGAAATGGGTAGTAGATGTTCCTGCCTACTTTTATGACTATGCCTTTCCATGATGATTTGCTTTTTTTGGCCAGGGTTTTGTTTGAATTAATGTCAGAGATGTTGGTGTATTTTGCTCAGTGTTTTTTCTCTGGCTCCCCCAGGTGGTACATATGAAGTAAAGCAGCATCAGTTCTTCAGGAACCTTGACTGGAATGGTCTGCTGAGGCAGAAAGCAGAATTTATTCCACAGTTGGAGTCTGAAGATGACACAAGCTATTTTGACAGTACGTGTTTGATGGTATTAGAAAATGTGATGAACGCCTTGTTTAAATAATCGCTGTCTTTGACTGTTGTTTACTGCTTTGGAAAATCTGCTGTATCAGAACCACTGGCAGCTTGCAATTTCACTGATGGTTTGATGTTTCAGCAGAAATAATGTTAAGAATAAAATTACACTTTTAGTTAATATTAAACTTCGTACCCATTCTTCCTGATAAATTCAAATACTTTATTTCCCTTGTCTGTAGCTCGTTCTGAGAAATACCACCATATGGAAACTGAGGAAGAAGATGATACCAATGATGAAGATTTTAATTTGGAGATCAGACAGTTTTCCTCATGTTCACACAGATTTTCAAAAGTAAGTAAAAATTGCTGTAATGTTAGTATGTATCATGCATATAAATATTTTCCTGCTTTCATAGAATTTGGGAGTGTTAGATATGGAAGAGATACATAGGGCATTGTTTCTTCAAGAAATGTTCACTGAAATTGAGGAAGAATGAAATGAATGCCATTAAATCAAAACATGGGAGGACTATAGGAAAGTTATTTCCTGAATCCTTGAAAAGGTAGTAGAAAATGATGTAAATAGATTGTTATTTTCTGTAGAAAATTCATGATAGCGTAAAAGAAAGTTTAGGGAAACTGTTCTGTTAAATGCTAATGCATGTTCCTTATATAAGTTTCCTTGGACATAGTCTGTGTGTTGCTCCAGTTGTGTCCTAGGTATCGTGTAGATGATGTCATAACAAGGGTTACAGTACTAGCCGATGGTAGCTATTAGCTAAATGACATTAGGCTGAAGGGAAAAATCAAAGTAGTGGTTGGCGTGTGATTTGGTCAAGGGGAGATATGTGGATTTGAGAGAGTGATTTGAATGCTGTCAACTGAAAGTAAAGCTGACTGTCCAGAGGATAGTATACTGTAGTAGTTGAGAGTTCATGATTGCTGGACAAGGGACAGCAGTAGGAGCAGAGTGGATATGCTCAGGGAATACTATGGAGGGTAAAGTGGCTGGAAATGATGGAAGTGGAATGCCTAATGAGCATGCTTTTAGTCTTAACGTAGCATCCAGAAGTGATTTTCAAAAGCTTCTATTTAAAAAGTTTCTTTAACCTACTTTAGGAACTGCTTCAAGGTATTTGGAAAGTCCATGTTTGTATCTTGTTTGTCCTAGGTTATGCTTTAAGGAATTGGTGGATTTTATGCTGGCTCTGCAGTACCACATATGTGTTGGATCTGTGATAGTGTGGAAGAGCAGAGACAGGAATCGTAGATGTAGTTATCCTCATTCTATGCAAATTTCTTATTTTGACTTGGCAGTATGTTTCAAATTCAGGTATTGGTAAAGGACGCAGTCGCTTTGGAAATGATTTGGGCAAAAGGCAGTAGGCACAAACTGAAACACAGGAAGCTCTGTCCGAACACAAGGAAACAATTTTTTACTGTGATGGTGGTCAAGCACAGACAGAAATTGTCCAGAGAGGTTGTGTAAGTCTCCATTCTTGGAGGTCTTCAAAAGCCATCTGGACATGGTCCTGAGCAACCAGTTCTAGGTGACCCTGCTTGTGCAAAGGGTTTGGACAGCGTGACTTGCAGAGGTCCCTTCCAGCCTCATTCTGTGATTCTGTGAACTTAGTCCTTTTGGCAGTACCACAGTAATAGTTTGGTTTGTGAATGTAGTTGTGTCATTACATCTTTAGCTGTGCCTCTCAGGCTGTAGAATATACAGCTGACAGTTTCTGTGTGCTGTTTGACAGCTAAGCAAACAACAGACTTCCAATGATCAGAGTTTTATTTTTTCTAAACCATTTAGCTGAGTAATTTATTCTTAACTTCAAAGTCAATTCAGATTAATTTTTCTGCTTTTTCCATGCCTGACTTGTAGACACTGTCTCAGTATCTTAGGGGTAGGATTTTTTTTGCTTGATTTGGTTTATGTTTGTGAATTAATCCAAGATGTGCATTAATCCTGTGACCTAGAGACCTCAAGACTGTGGATTTTGTGCTCTCTTGGTTCACACAGTGAAATAGGGAGAAAGCTGATGAATTTGTAATGAGAAGAGGTATTATTTGTGACTGTGCAAGTGAGGAGCCAAGAAAGCAAAGTAGGAAAGCATTTTAAGAACACAAACTATTGGAAATTTAAAAAGGCTCAGGAAGTTTGAAGTTTGTGTTCTGAAATACTGTATAAGCATTTAGAACATGCAGAGTACAACCTGAAACGTGCTTTGCTGCATATCTTTTTGTATCCGTGTGTCAGTGATGAGTTGGGGTTTTTTTGTCTGTAACAGGTTTTTAGTAGCATAGATCGAGTCACTCAGACGCAAGGTGAAGAAAAGGAAGATGCAGGAGATAAAACCAAAAGCGTGACATTGCCTTCTGTGGAGTCTTTAAGCTGGAGTTCAGGATATTCTGAAATGTAAGTAGAAGGAGGTGCTCGAAGTGATCCTTGTCCTACTTGCCAGGTAGCAGCCCTCGTCACCTCAGTAACTGCATGAGAGTTTGCTTATTTTTAATGCAGACAGCAAATATCTACATCCATCTCCTCCGACACTGAGAGCAGCAGGCAGCAACACAGTTCTGGTTTGCTTCCGAAGTTGGCCGTGTCAGCCGAAGGAGAACAGGGTGATTCCAGTGGCTTAATGGGACCCCAGGAGGAACAGGAAAAGCCTGCGTTTGTGAGCGAGGAAATAGTGCAAGATGAACCTGAAGTAACCACTCCAGCAAGTACAATCAGCAGCTCCACACTGTCAGGTAATTCACAGTGGGTCTCTTGACGGATGACATCAGAAACAGTCGTGAACCTTCTTTGTTTAGTAGTGCCATTTGTGGATTTAGAAGTCCTGTATTTCAGAAATGCTTTTAAAATAGCTGTCCCAAGAGGGGCTTGGTTTGCTCTTAGGCTCAAGCTGATAGAATCTGATGAAAATATATATGGGACAGTTTCAGTATTTTTGGAAATGTCAACATTTGATGTCACCCCACAGTCTGGAGGACTGCTAGGCAAGTGAATAAAGCAGTGACTTGACCATAGAGCCTTTGCAGGATCTTTCTGAGGAGAGAAGAAGTCTTAGATCCCTCCAGCACTTAAAACACTGTTTTTCTATCTTCCCTTGCTGAAGTTGGTGATCTTTTGCTTGATCATCCTGGAGTCATTCCTACTGATCTGTATTGCTGTTTTCTAACACTCTATGCTGCACCGTTCTGTGTTTTTAGTTAAGGCATCTCAATGTTGTGTGCCTTTCAGAATTGGGAGGGTTGTCTTCGACTTGTGGAAGTCACTTCTGTCATTAGGAATCCAGGAGAGAGTGTTGTAAACCATTCCCTAATTAAATAAATTATTTCCTTTATGCATCCCTCTCCCAGCTCAGATATTTGCATGTGCTTCAGCAGGCTCCAGGGCTCTAGTTGTACTTTCAGAGGAGAGTTTTGTATAGCTGTTAGAAGACCTGATACTTAGCATGGATCTAGGCATGTATCGGTCTCATGATTGTCTGTATGTAGGTTCCAGTTACCTTCTCTACAGATTTACCTGTCTTCACTTTATTTCTCTTTTGCACATCACTGAGTTTTCTCAGGATACCCCTTTCTGTTCTCGTACCCCGGATTTCCCTTGTAGTCTGCATTTTTCTCCCTGTTCCTCCTCTCAGTTTCTGGGAAAATAGATTTCCTCAGGCTTATCCAGCTGTTACAACCATTTCCATCGCCTTTCCTTGTCTAAAACCTTGACTGTGCTGTATCCCAGGTCTTGCGTACTCCACCTCCCCATGTTACGGTGTTGAGATTAGCACAGCAGTCACAGTGATAAATCATCTAATTCTCTTCTGTTGCTTATCAATCACACTTTGAATGATTTCATTTTTCTGTGGTCTGTTAGTAACAGGATATTCAGTGACGTTAAAGGAATACTGGGAATTACTGCGATGTCTTTAAACAGACAACCTACACTTGGTGCAAGTTTCATAAGGTCATGCACCTTTCCCGTAGCATCTTTGAATTTTTGAAGAAATCCCCTGCAGGTTGTTCACGTGACACAAGGCCTTTATGGGGTTTTTTTCATTGTTTGGAACGTTGTTGTCCTTCCTCCATTCAGTATTGTGGAAGTTCATTAACTATGATAGACTAGTACCAATGTGGTTGCAATACTGGGTTTAGTAGTGCTAGGTGTCTTTCTCCTGTCGTAGAAAACCATCCAAAGAATAAAAGCATATGATAAGAGTTTAAAATTGTACTTACTGTTTTAATGATTTTTGAAAAGTTCTTAAGCTGATAGCAACTTATGTAGGCTTGGAGCCTTTCATTTACTTTAGGAGGAGTTCACATGAAAAATAAATGTATTATTAAACTTTCTAAGGTGAGGCCTGCATATTGAGATACTGGACTTGCTTCAGTTTGTCTCCTATTTTGCTTTAGTCAGTGACAACAAAAAAATGGTACTTCAGTTCATTCTGTTACCATTTATGCATTCTGTAAGTCTGGAAGAATTACTCGGATTTCTGTAATGTTGTTTTATGGACTTGTTAACAAAAAGAAAAATTCCTGTCTCTCAGTTGTACTGCTTCCCCTCCCTGACCCCCCAGTTTTTCCCTCAATGTGTTTCTCCCTTCTTCTTTGTACAGTTGGCAGTTTTTCAGAGCACTTAGATCAGATAAATGGAAGAGGTGAGAGTGTGGACAGTACAGATAACTCCTCAAAGCCACCCAGTGAAGCTGCATCTCACATGGCTCGTCAGCGATTAGAAAGCACAGAGAAAAAGAAGATCTCTGGAAAAGTCACAAAGTCCCTTTCTGCAAGTGCTTTGTCCCTCATGATCCCTGGAGGTAGAGATAAATCGTTTTGTTCGAGATGTTATGATTTATGCATACTTGATGATTTATGATGTAAATGCAAGATTTTGGAGAGTCTAGAATGGGTTCTGTGTCTCACTTTTTTGTTTCTCATTGTTCACATATGTTACTAGATGGTGCAGTCTCGTCAGTGAGTTACAGTGGTCACATTACAGCTGTGTGACCTTCTCTGACAGGCAGAAATGTAGCTTAGTGGTGACAACTTTGCGTTTGACCATGTGCATTCACAGCAGGAGGTAGGCTTCAGCCCTTGGCCCATCCTACAGTAGAGGGGTAGCTTAAGTTTTAAGTACCTCACTATGTACAGCTCCAAGAACAGCTATTTATTACAACAGCACATTGAGCTTGCAAACACTTGGCTTGTTCCCTGTGTAGACCCTTTCTTCCAAATAATATTTCTCTACCAAATGTAGTGTTTTTTTGGTATACCCCTGTAACAGTTAGCACCATGGTTATTTTTTCTGCTTGTTCAGGGCCTGTAGTGCATGGTAGTTATTGAGATTACCTGTCACAGGGGCATGATACACACACAGGTAATTACACAGCCAACTAACACTCTGGAGTTGTTCATCAGTTTGTATTCTAGTAGTTAGCTGTTGAGTAAGAATCACAAAGTTCAGAGATGACATAGGCTGAGTTACAATGCTCATTAAAGTATGATTCTCTTTCAGTTTAATCTCAGCATTGTTATATAACATCCAAACTTAGCTTTGCCTATGCCAATAAGTGTTGTCATATCTATATCAACCAAAATCTTGTATGCTAGCTGTACCTAATACTGTCCAAAAAACCCTACCTTATTCAAGTTTATCCATCAAATAAACTGCAGCAACAGATGGCCAGTGTTACTGACCTGAGTCATGTAGCTGAGAGTCACAGGACATGTCTCACACACAGGAGAAAGTGGAGGGTGTGGGATCTGGGCAGGTTTCAGAGCCAGAGGGTAACAGTGACAGCCCCCCCATGGCTTTGCTGTTCTGTGGGATTTCCGCATTAGCCCAGTGATACTGAACTCTGGGACCCTCTGGTGACTGGCATCCAGGGCGTAGCACCTGTGCTGTCAAAGCGTATCTGCCCTTGCATGACATGGCTTGGCACGGACACCAAACCGGAGTCTTTCTGGCCTGAATTCTTTTGCAGGGCGGTCATCCTGGTACGGTCACCAAAGTGTGTTTTGTGCTGCTGCAGTTGTGTTTATATTTGCACAAGCATAAGCACATAAGGCTTTTGTAACAATGAAATAAAACAGAGCTGTAGTTGCAAGAAATTCTTGTGGTCTTACATGATGTAGCAGAATGTAGAAATGGAAGTTTGGTACAAGCATTGAATTACTGCCCTGTGTACCAACTAGATATTGTGCTTTAATTACGGTGGTCTTTATCTGTACCTAAATATATAACTGGAACCAGAAAATCAGCTAGTGCTTCGTTTCACACTGCTGGATGATTTTGGGGGATGGTTTAGGGTGTACTCATAATGACATCTGCTACCAAACTCTGATTTTTCTTTTCATGAGTGTTAGGAAGAGGCTGAGAATTGTTCTTTCAAAGTTAGCAATGAGCATGTTTCCTATCGAAAAGGAAAAAGCAGTCTACGTCTGACAATTTAACTCTTGCTTTAAAAAACACATTTTACGCTATACAGGAAAGAAATGTAGTTCTAAGATCTGATCTTTGGGTAAACTTCTCCTTCACTAAGATACACAGCAATTGAGGAGGAGAGAGTGTTTATGCAAAAGCAATGATCTATTTTGACACAAGGGTGTTATAAAACCAAGCAAATTCCCTATTCTGTGTCTGTGTGTGCTCAGAATGTACTCTTAATAGGGAGATTTTGTCTTCCAGATGTGTTTGGTGTTTCTCCTTTGGGAAGTCCCATGTCCCCTCATTCACTATCATCTGATCCTTCATCGTCCCGAGATTCATCTCCCAGCCGTGATTCATCGATTGCTGCTGCAAGCCCTCATCAACCGATAGTAATTCACAGTTCAGGAAAAAAGTATGGCTTCACCATCCGAGCAATCAGGGTTTACGTGGGTGACAGCGATATCTACACTGTGCACCATATAGTTTGGGTAAGATAATACATTTTTTTGCCTATATACAGCCACGGAAAACTGTAATGATGTGTTTGCTTTTGATTTTTATACCTGTGGTATCTGTTTGTTGACAGTTACTGAGTAAATCGTGATGTTGTGCCAAACATTTTTCTTAGAATGAAATTTGTGCCTGTACACAAGACCAGTGTTGGCTGTAGGGACAACACAAGCCACCTTTGGCAGCAGTGGTACCTATGTATGATGTTGACCTTCTGCATGGGTCACTTTCACTTTTGGCAAGTTTGGTGATTGTGAACAGCCATGTCTAAGTTCAGAGTACTGTGGCTTAGAAAACCAAAGGGCTGGTGCAGCCCCTCTTTGATTGAGGGCAGGATCTGCAAAACTAGGAGATTGTAAATAGAAATTGTTGAAATATACATGGAGTTTATTAAACTGTGTCAATTAAGGGATTCATGAAAGTCAACAGTATTTTACTAGACAGAAGTAGGCTGATTTCAAGCACTGACTTTGTGTAGAGATGTGCAAATCATTTGGAACTGTGAATGCCTTTGAGGACTCTGTGGCACAGGAAAAAGACTGTCTGTCTTGAATAAAGCATGTATTTCTCATCCTGTGTTTACTACTGATTTGAATGAAGCGGGAGACAGCAGTTCTTGCATTTCGTTCTTTATCAACCTCTTTAATTGTAAAATAAAATTTTTTATTATCTCAATTTACATATTGAGATTGATAACAAATTATATGCTTTTATATAATTTATGTGTTAGACATACATAAAGATTGCATGTGTGTGCAGAAACGAACATATTTCAACTACCTTAAAAGACTTTTAAAAAACTGATTACAAATATATCAAAAGCTTTGAGATTTTGTAGTGCTTTGTTTTAAATATGTGCTGTAGGTTTTGAAGTAGCAATGCTACTGATGTGGTAGTGTGTTACTCATTTTTCATTCATGTTTACCTGTCAGATCTGTTAATCCATCAAGAACACTGAATCTGGAGAATGGAGTACATTTGATTGATAATGGAATAAATTAAAAAAATTGATTTGTTGCCACTGGTGTAGCATCATATCAGTGAAAAGAAGGGAAAGAAATGGTACATTGAAACGAAAGTGGAAGCTTTTTCTTTTTCCAAAATACTCTGTTGAGGGTTTTTTTAGCACTTTTTTAGTACGTGCTGTAGGCTTCAGTAGTGGCTGCATGACTTAAAATTTTTCAAAAGCTCATTTTAAAAGATAATGAATTATTTAAGCCACCTTCAGAATAATTTGCACTTGTTTATTTCAGTCCTTAATCACTTTTGTGCTGCAGTGTTCCCTCTAATAAACAGTGGTGAATTTGAACCAAATTAAAGCAATCCTTAACTATATGATGGAGTTAATTTTTATCGTGATTAGGGTACTGCATGTGGCCACTGCCCTAATTACATCAGTATTTCTCAGATGCTAAAAATCTTCATTCAGTGCTGAAATTTTGCCATGGGGAGGGAATCACCCCTTCTTTTCATGCATGAAAAATGTCCTGCTGTACAAAGCTTACTTAATACCGGTTGCAACAAGCAGTGTTTCAGGGAGCTTTGAAACCATTCCAGGCCCTGAGTAAGTATAAAGTTTGAGCAAGTAGTTGATGGTGAAATGGCAGGTCTGATTTTTCTTCTTTTCTTCCTTTATATAACTTAATATCTGTAAGTTTTCTTCTTGCCAACTGGTTTTCTAGAAAAAGTTCATTAAACAGAGCCTGCTCTTGAAAGTATGAAGGTTAAACAGGAGTCCATTTTGTGTATATTCTCTTCATCTCTGATTTCCAGAATGTGGAAGAAGGAGGTGCGGCTTACCAAGCAGGTTTAAAAGCTGGAGACCTGGTTACTCATATCAACGGAGAGCCAGTGCATGGTCTTGTTCATATGGAAGTCATTGAGTTGTTGTTAAAGGTAACTCTTGGACTGCTGGGATACAAAAGCACTTGCTGTTTTCACCAGGGACTGAGGGGTTGTGTTTGTTTCGTTAAGAGATTAGTTATCAGATTTGTGCTTGTTCAAGTACAAACTCTAATTGCACGGATCTGGAGAGAGGTCGATGACTTCATATGTCCTGGTATTAGATAAACTGGCAGTGCTGCTGAGATAGCTGAAGTACATTCGAGGCATTGACACAAAGAGATGCCTCTGTCTCAAAAAATTTGACATTTTCAAGTGCTTTCTTTAATTCTTCCATCTTCATCAGGTAATTCAGGTTTTTGGTGATGATGCAACTTCTTCTCTTGAAATCACTGAGGAAAAGTAGAAACAAAGAATATGAAATATTTTCTTGCCTACTGTACAGGAACTCGCCTTCCATAATCTTAAAACCCAAAGGGTTTTTGTCACATACATAGCCAGGCATGTCCCACAGAGCTTCTTTACTTAATGAAGTTCTGGTCCTGCAGTTGGACTTCTATGAATAATCTAACACACTTTTCTCTTGTGGAGTTTTCCATGGTCTGTCCTGTTAGAAGGTTACAGTTTTTCCTTACAAACAACCCAGCTTTTTAAAATGACCAGTGGTGCCTTAGCTTTTCACTGTAGCTCATCATATTGCGGTTTTTATATAATCTTTTCAGCACAGACTGGTGTCGGTCAGACAGCTGTACATTTATTTCCTACATTATTAACAATTTATGGTGTTACAGCTTTGCCTATCAAAGGGAGTAGTTAATTATAAGAGAAGATTGGAAAGCAACGAAGTAATGGGGAAATATAAGAGCTGAGGAAAGATGCAAAATACACTTTTCCTTAAGTCTTTATTTTCCTTCTCTGAAACCAGGCGGAATTTCCCAGTTTTGCAAGAAATGTGTAAGAGAAAATTCTGTAATTTTAGGCAGTTGGGTGTGCAGTTGTTTTCTGTGTCAGATACAGAAGAAAAACATGAGAACCCTGCACACTACTTCAAGAGTAAACTCAAAATGAGATACTGTTGTTTATCCAAATGTGCTGTTTCATAAATTAATTTGGGCTATTTGAATTCCTTTGAATAGAAGTTCACAGTAGCAATATACAGTGCTGGGCAGGAGCTACAGATTTTTTTAAAACATAATATAGGTATTTCCAGTTGGCTTTATTGAGTTGCAGACAGTCCTGAAAAGCTTCACTTAATTATATTTGTCATCTCTTTTTAACAAGATAAAAGGATTGTTTGGGATTGATAATGAAGATTGAGTTTTCTCCTCCGTTTCATCATTGTAGCAGTCAGTATCCTGAGACATGAATGGCCAGTGAATGGACCACTGCGCAGTGACAGCTGTTCTTTGTGGGAAAATAGGATGTTTCTGTAGAAGCTTTCAGCTTGAAAACTGCAGTCATGGTCAATCCTTAGTCTCCTCCTGTCTAGCTACAATTATTGAAATTTCTCCTTGTCCTGGAATGGAATAAGTTTAGGAAATTTGGCAGAATTTGTCAATTTTCCAGTCATGGTTTGTCTGAGATAAATTAGCCTGGCAACATCTGCATAGGGCTCCCTATGCTGCCAGATTTTACTCTGATGCTGGAGTTCTGGCTTGTTGCATTTGCGTTTGTGGTGTAGCTTCAATATAAGGCAAAGTTGTCCTGTATTACTCACGCCTAAAGGTTTCTCCTCCATTTTGGCAGAGTGGTAACAAAGTCTCGGTAACAACCACCCCTTTTGAAAACACTTCTATCAAGACAGGACCTGCCAGGCGAAACAGCTACGGCAGCCGAATGGTCAGGCGCAGTAAGAAAACCAGGAAGAAAGATTGTTTAGAGAGGTGACTAATCCTTTTGTTTCATGGCAAATATGTTTCCTTGTGTGTGTATATACGTAACAATGAATTTAAAATATGAAGTTAATACGGTTCTGCCTCATCTTCTACATGTTTTTACCTGTTTCATGTGAGATCCTATGGTTGTAACACGTCTTTCCAATTCTATTTAGCCTAAACTGGATCTGTTAAAATAACCCCTAAAAATTTTGTGTGGCATATGCATAGATATGGGGAAGAAAGTGAATATCTGAGGTTGCATCTTAATTTGGTTTAAGTATATCTTTTTGTACCTGTGTAATTAAACTTCCTAGTGCTAAGTTTATGGGCGTTTTTAGTTGATGCTAAGTTTATTTGTATTTTGCAAATACATCACTAATAGTTTGTAGATATTACTTAAGTTTTGGTGAGCTCTTAAATTAAGAAAATGAAGATTTATACTCATAAGGAGCTAACTGCTTTTCTGAAATAGAGTGAGTAGATTTTGGTACAAATAGATTTAGTTACAATATCTAGCCCACCTATTAGCAAACCAGGATATTTGCTAAACTTCATGCTCTGCAGTGTGGTTTGTTTTCGTGTAAACATAGATTTAATATTTGCTTTTCTGAGGGTAATGGATAGGGAAGCAATGTCAGCTTGCAAAAGTTTTGCATGTGGTAATGATATCTTCTTTGCATCTTAATTTCTTATTAATGCTGTGCTCTTCTCACGCTAGGAGAAGATCTCTCTTTAAAAAGCTGGCCAAGCAACCCTCTCCTCTTCTTCACACCAGCAGAAGTTTCTCCTGTCTGAACCGATCACTTTCATCAGGGGAGAGCTTGCCTGGGTCTCCAACCCACAGCTTGTCTCCTCGATCACCTACCCCAAGCTACCGCTCTACTCCTGATTTTCCGTCTGGTGAGTATGGAGGACTGGAGGGCAGAAGAAAGGGACTTCAAGTGTATTCTATATTGTGAGCCCCCCCAGATCTGTTATATTTTGCAAAGAGTAGTCAGCTCTGACAAACATAATCATTGAACAGCTGGTTTCTGTCTGGAAAATGGGAAAAAGATTCCTAATGCAAAATCAAGGGTGTTTTCATGATTCAGAAACACCTAAATGGGGATCTGTCTCCTAGGTTTGTCCCAGAGTTTAAATCCAGGTCCAAGGGCTGTAAGATGAGTAATATGTAATCCAAGTTTGGAGTAAAAGGTAGAATCATACCTAGGAGAGACTGATTGATAAAAGAATGAAACTGAGGAAAAAGTTACTTCGTAGTGGAACTAGCAGGGGCACACATGACTGCAGATTTATTGCTGAAAAGATTGGGTGCTGAAATATGCATCTTTCTGGCTCCTAAAAGCCTGCACTTTTTTCCTTTTTTACTTTTTTACTTCTGTCATGATTTTAGTGTGTACTGAAAGTGACTGCTGTTGTACAGTCCTTTGGCAAAGGCAAATTGTTTGGAAAGCCTTGATCATTGCTTTGAAGTGGCAGAAAGCATTAGCTATTCTGTTTACATAGAAGGAAGTGATAAATGGGATGAAGGAACAGTGGGGGAATGTGAGTAATAGCAATGTAATTGGAATGATGAGGGGTTTACAGCCCAGTCACTCAAAACCTTCCAAATTTTCTGGCAGCAGATGGCATGTAGGCCTTTTGGACCGGTGGAAGTTCTGTGTCTCATGGAACATTTAGGCAAGATTCAAAAAATCTTGCTAATTTTGTGTTTATTTGGTTGGTTTGCTTGTTCTTTTTGTAGGTACTAACTCGTCCCAGAGTAGCTCCGCTAGTTCAAGTGCTCCTAATTCTCCAGCTGGTTCAGGACACATAAGACCTAGCACTCTTCATGGCTTGGGTCCAAAGCTTGGTGGGCAAAGATACAGATCAGGAAGACGCAAATCAGCTGGCAGCATTCCTCTCTCTCCTCTTGCTCGGACACCTTCTCCAACACCCCAGCCAACATCACCTCAGCGATCTCCATCACCATTGCTAGGACATTCAATTGGAAATACAAAAATAGCTCAATCTTTTCCTAGCAAAATGCACTCCCCTCCAACTATTGTAAGGCATATTGTTAGGCCAAAGAGTGCAGAGCCACCAAGATCTCCACTGCTAAAGAGAGTGCAGTCTGAAGAGAAACTTGCACCCTCTTACAGCAGTGATAAGAAACACTTATGTTCACGAAAACACAGTCTGGAAGTGACCCAGGAAGAAGTGAATAGAGAATTGTCCCAACGGGAAGTAACTCTTCAGAGCCTGGAGGAGAATGTATGTGACGTGCCATCACTTACACGAGTCAGGCCTGCAGAGCAGGGCTGCTTGAAACGACCCATCTCCCGAAAATTAGGTAGGCAAGAATCAGTCGATGAGCTAGACAGAGAGAAGCTGAAGGTCAAGATAGTTATGAAAAAGCAAGATATTGCTGAAAAAGCAAATGCTGCTGTACATGAACCTAGCAGTGAACCAGAAAATCCCAATGCCTTAAGACTGGACGAAAAAGACAAAAAAGCATTTCAGAAGGTATTAGAAAGATCAAATCAGTTTGAAACAAAAATTGTTGCTTTGGAGACCCAGTCAGCTGGTGGCATACTCAAAGATGCCCTTCAAAAGAATGCAAACTTGAGATCCAATGATGGTGTTGCTTTAGATGCACAGATGTTGTGTCATGGGCCTCCACCTAATGAGCTGAGTCATATTTCTTACGACTTCAAAAGAGTTTCCCCTCCGTGTACGCTGCAAGATGTGCTACCTGAGTCCTCTGACAGGATGCTAAGTGGAAAGGGAGAAAACATAGATAAAAATGTACCAACAAAAGAATTTGTCAAATTTGAAAGATTAGATGGCAAACTTGCAAATATTGATTATCTTAGAAAGAAAATGTCCATTGAAGAAAAAGATGATAGTGTTTGTCCAGTGCTAAAACCCAAATTGACACCAAGTGTTCATGAATGCCTTCAACTTAGTACAGGCAGACCTATAAACATACAGCAGGAGTCCACTGCAATTGCCGATGGTAGAGCATTTATTGGCAGTGTGCATGCTGCTCAGATTAACTCAGTTTCTTTTGTTCCTCTCAAGACCTTGAATGGACGATCTGACATGAGTGTGGAAAAATCAGCCCTGATTTGCACTGAGGCCCCTGTCAGAAAAAGTCCATCAGAATATAAACTTGATGGGAGGTCTGTTTCCTGTCTGAAGCCGATAGAAGGCACACTAGACATTGCCTTACTTTCTGGGCCACAGGCTTCGAAGACTGAACTGCCTTTGTGTGTGCTGCCAGAAGGACAGAGCACCATCAGTGATAGGGAATCTCCTAAACCCCCAGCACCACAAGGGAGTGGTGGGAAGGCAGAACTGGCTGGTCAGAGAGAGCAGTTGTTAAGCTATTCAAAATCTGTCAAAGTCAATCTATTGGAGCCTCAAGTTCTGCAAACAAGCAACAGTGCTCCAAATCCACCAGTCATCCCAGTGGCTGCAGAAGTACTGACAGAGAAAAAGGTTTGTAGTCCAGCAACTAAAGGCAGTATTTCTGTTATCGAAGCTGTTCAAAAGAAAGATAGCCCCCTTTTAAAACAGCAGGACAGTTCACTGGAGGCAAAGTCTTGTGTTATGCAAAGTCAGAGCATTAAAACTACTCAAACATGCTCCAAACTTTCTGCTGTCCAAAGCACTCCTGAAAAAGCTGTAGGAAAAGAGAAGCAAATACAGAAGGAGTTGCCTGCCAAACAGCCAGTAGCCCAGAGAAGCTGCGAGCCTATCCCTGCAAAGGTGGAGGTGATCAGGGAGTCATCTCTGAAGGTATGTATCTCAGATGTCCTGGTAACGAGCTACTCCAAAAGCAATGAAAAAAAATGTGCTGATTTTGCTGTTCCATCTCAGACCCAAGGAAAAATGCCCACAGCTGGTCCCAAGGTGCAACATAAGGATGGCAGAGAATTGCTGAAGCAGCTAGGCAAAGATGACAGCAGTGTTGCTCGTAGTTTTGTGGAAAGGGACATAACCAAGCAGAAAATTCCCAGTGAGTCCAAGAAAGCTATCGCAGAGTCAAAGAGTGAAGCTCTTCCATCCAAACGGCCCATGCAACCCTCAGTAGATTGTGTTCCTAAAAATGAGAAGTCTGCTCCGGTTTCCTCTGTGCAGAAGGACAATGCCAAAGATTTAGGAAAGAAAGATCAGAAACAGCTCACTGACTTAAGGCTTCAGACTACTGAGAGAGAGCATTCCAGCCAAGTTCCTCAGCAGCAACTTAACACTTCAGGCTCCCCTGCTGTGAGAGACACTGTAAGCAGAAACTATGGTGTAGATGTTCACGTAGGTGTTCAAGAACCCGTGAAGCCTGCTGCCACCTGTGTGGAAAGCAGCAGTAATAAACACAGGCCAGTCTCTGATACAAGTTCCTCAAAGTCTAAGTACTTGGATAAGCAGACATTGTCACAAAACCCATCCACTCCAACCGTAAAAGAAAAAGAAACTGTTACACAGATGTCTACCAGCTCCCGGAAGGATGGAAAACACACCAGTAAAAATGTGCTAGATCCTCTTTCTTCTGTTTCAGGCCCTTTGAGAAAAACGAGCAGTGAGCATGTACAGGCTGAAAGGCCTGTGACTTTGGAGCGTGGCTCAGTAGCCACCCTCCAAATGAGCAGCATCACTGCTGACACCAAACCCAAATCATCTGCTGTCGGCCTGGTACCAGCAGGCCCAGAGAGTCCTAAGCAGATGCAGAGACAAGAACCAGCAGGCTTGGGCGAATCTGTTGATCAAAAGCGACTTGACCTTATTGAAAAACAAACCACATCTCCAAAGTTTTCCACTGTGAAAGACTCTCTGACTAAACAGGCGGACAAAAGTCCTAGTAACCAGATGATCTCTGCAGACAAAAGACCCGAAGGAAAAATATTCACCGACACACTTTATGTTCAGCTTGACGGTGGGAAAGTAGAGCCTACCCTTTGCCTTGCAAACTGTGATGCCAGAGGGAAAGGAGCAGAAAAAATAACCACAAGTAGCAAAAGCTCTCAAGATTCAAAAGCAAAAGGACAGGTTAATCAAAAACAGCTGGAGGAGGCAAGCAAGCAGACTGCAGTAAAAAATTTGTCAGCTGCCAGCGGGCAAAGTTCTTGTCGTGTGGCTGCAACACCAGGAAAGCTGCTGACTTGTTCAGCAAATCTCTATGAATGTAGACAAGAAGTATCCGTTTTGTCTTCAGCGAAGAGTGATGCATCTTCAGCAAAGGCTAAAGCAGGCTCACCTGAGTTTCCTGCAACTGGCAAGGAGCCAAATAAGAAAAGCTCCTCTTCCGCAGGGAGCGGTAAGGCAGCAATGACTAAAAGTGTTTCATTGATGGCCTTGCACAGTGCTGCTGTTGTAGTAGAAGCCCTCCACCCTGCTTCAAACCTTGCGGGAAAACCTGGAAATCAAGAAAAATCTTACTTTGTTAACACTGTGGATGTAAAGGGAAAAGATGCCATTCAAGCTCAGCAGTCTGCTTCAAGAAAACAGAATGCGGGTAAGGATTTATCCAGGTCAGCAACCACACCCGACCGTGCTAGCACACTTTCTAATGACAAAGACTCAGCTCGGCAGCGACGAGGAAGGGAAGCTTCACGGAGCAGTCCTCACAAAAAATCCTATTAACTGCAAGAGCTGTCAGGTGTGAATTTGAGACTAGCTGAAACAATCTCAATGTATTGGTCTGCCTTTAAACCAGCACTGTGTTGTGTCTTTGTGCAGTAAAGCTTTCATGTCACTGAAGAAAGATGACTGGGGATATGTAAAGAGAATACTTTTTTTCAAAATGCCTTCCCAATTGTAACCGGTAAAACTGTTACCATATAGTATTTGTACAAAAATACCTTTACAGCTGAGAGCTGTTGAAGAAAAGAGTTTATCTGTAAATACCTAGCGATGTGTTTGGGGTTTGAATGTAGCATATATACTTTGCTGCTGATTGCGTTGTTTATTCCCCCCTTTTTTAAAATAGTTGCTTTGCCACTTATTTGCCATACTAGAATATGAAACTGAATTACTAAAACTCAGACCTGTCATGGACATTGGCACAACCATTGTTCTGACTGGAAATCAAAAACAGGCCATGCTTTTAGTAACTAAAAATCCTAGCTAGAGATTAAAATAAAATACTAGTACAGAATAAGTATGGTGACTTATTGTGAGTTTTTACATGTATTTTTAATAATCCGATTTTGATAGTACTGTACCTGGCTGACTGCTCCACCAGATCTAACACAAGACCTAAGTGCTTCTCCCTGCTGCACAAGGCCTGTCTCTTAGAGTAGGTATCGTTAAAGCTGTGGGAGGACCACTTGGTTGGTTATCAGGGCATCCCAGCAAGAGTCGTGTTCTCTGGTGGAATGGTGGTTCTCATCTTGTCTGTTTGGGAGTACCTTCTGTGACCTTCACCCCAGACAAGGCTGAGACTCTGAAGCACATGCCGTGTGCTTAGTTTTTGCTGCAGTCCTCTTATGAGTTCCTTGAGCTTTTTTAAATTCAGGCCCTTACGGTGTGAGGCACAAGTATAAGCACATTACTTGCAGTACTAGTATATTCATCACAGGTTTTCGATACATTGAGAGAATGCGTATTATCGTGGCATATAGGTCTGCATAATTATCTTCATACAGCTGTAGCTTTTTTTCTGTTTTATGACAGGTAAGGTAAAAAGGAAAAAAAGCAGTTTCAGTATCATATCTTCAAAAAAGTTCAGGACCTCCGATACATTTTAATGCATAGCTGGGGCCTTATGTTGTAGACTTAACTTGCTGTTTTTAGCAAGTAATTCTGGGTTTTACATTCATTTCTAAATGCATTGAGTAGCTCCATACATTTCATAACATAATCTTTTTATTTGTATGCAAAAAAAAAAGTAAATACTGTAATTATAAAAGAAGCATTTTGTAACAAAGGAACATGTTGGAGCTATTTGGTGCTAGAATGTGACTGTCTTTTTACTTTTGCTAAGCCTTATTTAAATTTTATATACTGTGGAACATGTAGACTTCAGTCATTTTAGTGTGGAGGTATTTAGTTTGTTTTGAAGGATAAAAGGTAAAGTTTGAAACATGTACAGAAGCACTACAACATACCCTTAGAGATGCGTGTTTTTTTAATGATGGGGATCAACAGTATGATAGTTTTGCTTATTTCTGTTATATGTACCCACAGTAGTGCTAGGCCCCTACCTGTTTCATTAGGGCTTACAGATTGTCTTTCTGTCTCAAAAGCTATAAAATTGTTCATAAAAGCACAGTGTGATCTTGACTTGGAGATTTGTATGACGACTGACAGTGTGCAGAATTCATTTCCCTCTGGTGAATACTTTATTATACTGATTAGTTGAGTTGGATTACAGCAAACCTGGCATGGAAAGATAATACCGCAAACAAGTCCTTCTGATTTTTTTGTGTACCGCTAGAACATTCTTAACTGCCTTTGAGGTGTTCACAGAGGAGCTAGTCAGTAATGGATTATGTTTTTTGCGCAGTTTTAAAGATAAGATGGTCTCAACATTTACAGTTTATCTGTGCTTTGGCAGTTACCACAAATGAATGCTAATGCACTTCGAAATAACATTTCTGTCTGGGAGGTATTTCCTAGTTTACAGTCTTCTGCATTTTTTCAGCTATCCTCTTGTTTCCTTTAGAGCATATCTAGCTATTTGTTTACGGTATACCTTTATGTATATTTTGTATAGTTCATTATTGCTTCTGACAGATATGTTATTTGCATTTTGGAAGTGTAACAGTGCTTAAGCTTGTGTTCATGTAGTACCTGTTTGTTGGTGTTTATCTTGGCAGTGAGCTGTTAGAGATCCTCCTGCCTGTGTTCCACTTGGTCAGTCTTTACGTGATTGTAGATCTGCTGTATTCTTTTGTAGACTTCCTGCCGTAGATTCCTCAGCTTACCAAAAAAAAAAAAAAA
>Ga0065711_1000290_pt1 | contig 74789 bp, 43 predicted proteins | sample Hoacrofraction12_FD_59098 | JGI IMG/M metagenome (GOLD analysis project Ga0065711, IMG submission 59098) | Hoatzin crop microbial communities from Cojedes, Venezuela - Epithelial fraction 12 v2 (version 2) | ecosystem: Host-associated > Birds > Digestive system > Esophagus > Crop | place... | reverse complement strand
AAGTTGTGGAGTGTCCATCCTCAGAGATGTTCAAATCGTGACTAGACACTGAGCTAAGCAACCTGCTGTAGCTCACCCTGCATGAGCAGGAGGGTTGGACTAGATGATCTCCAGAGATTCCTTCCAACCTCAACAACTCTGTGATTCTGTGATACCTTTGGGATGAACAAGAGACTGTTTTGTGTCTTGGCTGCTGTAAAACTTCAGTACTTTGTGAGCTACAAAATTTTCCTCTAAGGTATATGCCATTATATAAAACTGTGCCATTTTTAAAGGATACATACATGGAAATATTCTTCCAAAAATAAAACAGGATTCATGATGTCGGTTGTACAAAGCGCTGGCATGTTTATACACACTCACTTGTGTATAAACATACCAGCAGAAAACAAAAATTTACTGTTTTAGAAATAAATTAAGATAGCCTCCCCAAATTTTAGAATTCTTCAAAATGTGTGTTATATTTTATGCTTTTGTAACAACTTATTTATTAACTGGATTTGTATAGCAGAACTTCCTGGACAACTTTGATGCCAAAACATCTGAAAAAGATATCTTGAACCTCAAGTTGTTTGAGACTTCTTAGATTGTGTACTCATGTACAACCACAGACATATGTACAGAACTTGAGCACATCAAGCCTAGGGTTTAGAAAATGTTTTTCAGATGGCATCACTACCCCCTTACAAAATGTGTTATACAACTTTAGAAAGTTTCTAGGGGGCTGTGTTCTCTCAAATAGGTATTATTTTGGGCTTATAGTGTTTCAAATTTGGATAGCCAAGAGCTCAAGACACAGCAGGTTGTCACATTCTGCAGTTGTCTGACAGGGAGATAACTGTGCTTAGGAAAAACAAAGACCTTTCATGTACCAAGTTGGTGTCAGTAATTACAGAAATTCAGTAACCCTTCCTTACAAAGAGATATTTGATAAATTTGTCAAATTTATCAAAGTTAAAAAAATACATTTTTACAGCTTCGTAGAGTAAAAAAAGTCATTGTTTTGTTTTGCACAGCAATATTTATGAAAACAGAAGTCTTGAATTCAGCATTTTTCCATTTCATTTGTATGTGTGCATGTAATATAAATCTGGGAAGTTTTGGCTCTGCAATCTAATCCAGCAGATAAACCTTTTCTAACAGAATTTAAATCAAATCTCAAACAGCAAGGAAAGTTAGTTTTCTGAATGAATACTAGCCTTCCAATGTCCTTTCAGTTCATTAGTTAAAGAAAACTTTGGAGACTTCTTCCATCCTTCCTGGATTTCTATTTTTCCAAAATATACTTCCTGAAAAGTATTATAAAGATGTAAGCATGTAAAGAGGTTTTGCTGTCATTCCTACCCACAACATCCTTAAATAAAGAGAACCTCCTGTCATGCTGGCAAGGCAGGGCACTTACGATAGTCCTTTGAGGAATGGAGGAAAGCGTGGCACAGCAGTGTGGCACAGCAGATCACACCACGCTCCCATCCTTCTAAGAAACTGCAATTTTTCTTTTTAGTTTGTCAAAAATATGGTGATAGTAATACAGTTGCGTCCCACGCATGAAGAGGAACACAGGACTTTTCTTCCAGTGTTAAGACACAAATGTCACAATGTTCCTGCCACCTGCCAAGCTTGGAAAAGTCATCCAACTAATGAATCCCACCAGTGCAGACACTTTGAGCTTTCTCTTCCCTCTAGCCCACCGCAAAAGACTTCATCAAAAGAAAAGAAATGCTCTAGAGATGAGAAAGGTGAATTACATTTCTGCATTTAAGTAGAACATGTTGGACATGACTTCAGAGAAGGGCTCTTGTCCAAAACAGACAATTACAACTCCCTCTTCTCATCTCCCTCTTGCCTTGCCAGACCAGTAGCATATCCTTTCAAAAACAGAGAGAATTCAACAGCTGCCTAACATTTCATGTACCTATTTTTGTAAATGGAAAGCTAGTAAAACATGCTGGTGATCTGATTTTGTAAAGTTTTTATTTCTATTTTGTATTCAAATGAAGAGACACGGATACAAGACAACAGCAAATAAAACTCAATGAGCATTGTCTCACAACCACTGTTGTGAAAGATGGTAACAGAGAAGTCAGGGATAAAGTCCAAAGATTGTATTTCTCTTTCTTGATGACTATCCTACACACAGTCTTAATCCTAATGCTTCCTTCCTACCTCATGAATGTGTTACCCACTTAGTTAAACAGTATGCAGTTATTTTACATTTGTAGTTAAATAATGTTTGTAAAGTTTCATAATTTCATCATCAGGACATTTAAACCAAAACATCAGGTGCAATTCTTGCTTATGGTTTTAAAATACATATTTCTTCCCATTTCCCTGTCCTCCAAAATAATTTAAACACATCCTTTCATTTGCAAAAAGAAATATTTGGACCAAGATTATGAAGGTAATTTTTTTTTTAAATCTATTTACTCACATTCATAGAAATTTTCAAATACTTCTCCCGGCATGTAAATCCACAATGCAAATCTGGGAACAATTTGGGGATAATTAGGTAGATCAAAAATGTAGAGGCTACACATACTAAAAATAACCTAGCCCCTGTGATGTCTGACACTTCCACCCAGACGGAACTGGTGAGGAAAGAGACTTCAGTACAGTCAGTAGGTTGTAGGGAGTGCTGAGATCCTCCATCTCCTGGAGCAAAGGTAAGCCCCTGCACATGATGTGTGCAGTTTGAGGATCTGGTATGTCAGGTGGCTGAGTTGCAGGAAACAGTTAAAAGGCTACGTTGTATTAGAGGACCTGAGATGGAGATACATAACCAGTTTCAGAAACATATTCCTGTAGTAGACACCACTGAGAATGAGACATTTTGGACTCTGGTGACCCACAAAAGCCGGACTCCGTTCCACCCTCTAGCATCACAACCAAAAAAAGATATGAAGCTTTAACAGCTATAGACACCCACGAGCAAGGTCTGCAAGAGGAAACTATACCAGCAGCACACAGTGGATACCATAAAAAAAAATGATGAGTGTTTGTGGTGGGTGACTCCCTGTTAAGGGGCACCGAGCCGCCCATCTGCTGACTCACAGAAGGCACGTGAGGTACGCTGCCTTCCTGGAGCTACGGTCAGAGATGTGGCCAAGAGAGTGCCACAACTTGTCAAGAGCACTGACTACTATCCACTGTTGCTCTTTCATGTAGGCATGAATGACACCGCAAGCTAGAACCTGGGCAGAATTAAGGAAGACTTCAAAGCCCTAGAGGTGCAAGCAAAAAGCCTCATTCCTCAAGTAATCTTTTCCTCCATTTTACCAGTTGGAGGAAAGGGGGCAGCCAGAAATAGACTAATAATTCATATCAACTCCTGGCTTCTTGGCTGGTGCCATCATGAGGGTCTTGGCTTTTATGACAAGGGGACATTCTTCAATGACTAGATCCTATTAGGGAAGGATGGTATCCGCCTGTCTAGAAGAGGCAAGGGAAACTTTGGCAGCAGGCTGGCCAACTTGGTGTGGTGGGCTTTAAATTCAAGGACTTGGGGGGAGGGGTCCAAAGTCACAATGCTCCCAGCTGGGGAATAAATGAGGCCAACCAAAGCAGTGACAAATGTTCCTTAGCCAGCTCCCAAGCTGAGAACCAGAAGGCCAACCACCTTAAGAGTGCACCCGTCCAGGAAAACCTGCATGCTTGATCACCTCTTTGAAATGCCTCTACACCAATGCACGCAGCATGGGGAATAAACAGGAAGAACTAGAGATCTGTGTGTGCTCACAGGGCCATGATTTCACGGCAATTACAAAGACTTGGTGGGACAGCTCGCATGACTAGAGTGCTACATACATGACTATGTACATTTTAGGAAAGGGCAACAATGCGAGGTGGTGGAGTTGCTCTTTAAGTGAGGGAGCAACAGGAATGTATCAAGCTCTGCCTAGAGGTGGATAAAGAATGAGTCAAGAGCTTATGGGTAAGAATTAAGGGACAGGCTAATACGGGTGACACTGTTCTGGCTGTTTACTACAGGCCACCTGATCAGGAAGAGGAAGTCGATGAGGCCTTCTACAGACAGCTTAAACCAGCCTCACAATCACAGGCCCTGATTCTCATGGGGGACTTCAACCACCCTGATATCTGCTGGAAGGACCACACAGCCAGGCACAAGCAGTCCAGGAGGTTCCTGCAGAGCACTGATGATAACTTTTTGATGCAAGTGGTGGAGAAGCCAGCGAGGGGAGGTGCGGTGCTGGACCTTGTACTGTCAAATAAAGAACGACTGATTGAATATGTGAAGGCTGGGGGAAGCCTTGGCTGCAGTGACCATGAGATGGTGGACTTCAGGATCCTGTGTGGAGGAAGTAGGGCAATAAGTAGGATCACAGCCTGAGACTTCAGGAGAGCTAACTTTGGCCTCCTCAAGGACCTGCCTGGAGGAATCCCATGGGTTAGGGCTCTAGAAGTTAGGGGGGTCCAAGAGAGCTGGTCGCTATTAAAGCATCACTTGCTCCATGCTCCAGATCACTGCATCCCCATGAGTAAGAAATCTAGCAAAGGAGGCAGGAGACCTACACAGATGAGCAAGGAGCAAACTGGACACCCACAAATCCATGGACCCCAATGGGATGCACCCATGAGTGCTGAAGGAGCTGGCAGATGTCATTGCTAAGCCAGTCTCCATCATCTTGAAAAAGTCCTGGAGAACAGCAGAAGTGGCTGAGGACTGGAGGAAAGCCAATGTCACTCCAATCCCCAAAAAGGTCAAGAAGGAGGACACAGGGAACTACGGGCCCATCAGTCTCACCTGCATCTCTGGAAGATGATTGATACCCATAAAAGTAAAATTTCCACTTACTAGAGTGATTGTAATTAAACCAAAGTAGATGCTTGCTGTTTTGAGAAGACAGGAAACTCTAAGATAAAGAGGTTCCTCAATAATGCTACTTAGACAAACTTGACTTGGTGTTTTGGGGGGGACAGAAAAGGTCTGAGATAGAGAGACTCTTAAATAATGTTATTTAGACAGCTTGGCCTTGGGACAGCAGATGCACCAAGCTATAGAGATTAAGAGGCATCAAGAGGGCAACATGACCAGAGAAAAATAACCTGTGAGGACACAGTATGCGTGATCTTAGAACTGAGTCTGTGCAGAAACAAAGGTCAATCAGTGGACACTGTGATGAAGAGTACAAGCCTTCATCTGAAGACCCCCGATGACCACTCGAGGACACTAATAGACATGCGTGAAAGACATTAACATATGCCAACATAGGAAGGAGATGGATGTGTTGGAGCGGGTCCAGAGGAGGGCAACAAATATGATCAGAGGGCTGGAGTACCTCTCCTACGAGGACAGGCTAAGAGAGTTGGGCCTGTTCAGCCTGGAGTATAGAAGGTTCCAGGGTGACTTTATAGCAGCCTTCCAGTACCTGAAGGGGGCCTACTGGAAGGATGGAGAGCGACTTTTTACAATGGCATGGAGTGATAGGACAAGGTGGAACGGCTTTAAACTCAAAAAGGGCAGATTTAGATTAGACATTAGGAAGAAAATCTTCACCACGAGGGTGGTGAAACACTGGAATAGGTTGCCCAGAGAAGCTGCGGATGCCCCCTCCCTGGTAGTGTTCAAGGCCAGGCTGGATGGAGCTCTGAGCAACCTGGTCTAGTGGAAGATGTCCCTGCTCATGGCAGGGGGGTTGGAACCAGATGATCTTTAAGGTCCCTTCCAACCCTTACTATTCTATGATTCGATGATTCTATAATGAATATGTATATTGTGATTGTATTTAACCTGAAATGACAGGGTGTTTGGTGCACATGTTTGGAGGAGAGATCCCTTGTGTGCCTGGTGATGTAATAAAGAATACCTGCTTAGCAGTCTTCCAACTACTGAGTCTTCAACTCCAGGTTTTCACGGCATCATGATGGAACAGCTCATTTGGGATGTCATCTCTAAGCAAGTGGAGGAAAAGAAGGTTATCAGGTGTAGTCAGCATGAATTCACCAAGGGGAAATCACGCTTGACTAATCTGATAGCCTTCTATGATGGCATGACTGCCTGGGTAGATGAGGGGAGAGCAGTGGATGTTGTCTGCCTTGACTTCAGCAAGGTTTTTGACACTGTCTCCTATAACTTTCTCACAGGGAAACTCTCAGGAAGTGTGGGCTAGATGAGTGGACAGTGAGATGGACTGAGAACTGGCTGAATGGCAGAACTCAGAGGGTTGTCTTGAGCGGTGCAGAGTCTAATTGGAGGCCTGTACCTAGTGGGGTTCCCCAGGGGTCAGTACTGGGCCCAGTCTTGTTCAACTTCTTCATCAATGACCTGGATGAAGGGACAGAGTGTAACCTCAGCAAGTTTGCTGACAACACAAAACTGGGAGGAGTGGTGAATACACCAGAAGGCTGTGCTGCCATTCAGTGAGACCTGGACAGGCTGGAGAGTTGGATCCAGAGGAACCTGATGAAGTTCAACAAGGGCAAGTGCAGGGTCCTGCACCCGGGGAGGAACAACCCCATGCACCAGTACAGGCTTGGGACGGACCTGCTGGAGTGCAGCTCTGCGGAGAGGGACCTGGGTGTCCTGGTGGATGACAAGTTGACCATGAGCCAGCAGTGTGGCCTTGTTGCCAAGAAGGCCAATGGGATCCTGGGGTGCATTAAGAGGAGTGTGGCCAGCAGGTCAAGGGAGTTTCTCCTTCCCCTCTACACTGCCCTGGTGAGGCCTCATCTGGAGTATTCTGTCAAGTTCTGGGCTCCCCAGTTCAAGAAAGATGAGGAACTACTGGAGAAGGTCTAGTGGAGGGCTACGAGAATGATCAGGCGACTGGAACATCTCTCCTAAGAGGAAAGGCTGAGGGAGCTGGGTTTGTTTAGGCTGAAGAAGAGAAGGCTGAGAGGGGGCCTTACAAATGCCTACAAATATCTTAAGGGTGGGTGTCAAGAGGATGGGGCCAGACTCTTTTCAGTGGTGCCCAGCGACAGGACAAGGGGCAACAGGCAAAAATGGAACCATAGGAAGTTCCATCTGAACATGAGGAAGAACTTCCTTACTTTGAGGTTGACAGAGCACTGGAACAGGCTGCCCAGAGGGGTTATGGAGTGTCCTTCTCTAGAGATATTCAGATCCTGCCTGGAAGAGGTCCTGTGCAGCCTGCTCTGGATGAACCTGCTTTAGTACAGGGGTTGGACTAGATGATCTCCAGAGGTCTCTTCCAACCCCTACCATTCTGTGATTCTGTGATTCTGTGATTCTGTGATTCTGTGATACCTACATTCAATTCTAAATTTCTAATATGTGTATTTGTATATACATTTCAAAGAGAGTATGAAAACAATACAATCTGTATGCCCTTGTGCCTTACAAACTCATAAGTGGATAACTCGAGAAATTGCCTAGTAATGAAGAACAAACAGAAAGATGGGCCAACAGAGGTGGAATGAAAACAGTTCATCCACCATGACTAGTATCCCTTATTGGAACTAAATAAAAGCATCAACAGCCTTTCACTGAAAACAGGAAAAACGCAACAGTATCAGTAAGGGAAATTTCTTTCTCAGATTTCCGAAGAAAGAAAGAAATTCTTTTGAATTCTGATTCTCTCTTTTCCTAGCCCTTATTCCTTCCTTGTTTTTCTTCCTTCAATAAGAAGGTGGGGAAGAAAAAAAAAACAACAATGAGACTATTTCATGTCTTCTTTTTGAATTCAAAATCCAGTAATTATTTGCAAAAATGGCCTTTAGGGCTTCCACTTTTAATGAGCTCTAATAGTCCAATTATCAAGTATTATGAATAACCATTATCCGATCAGAATTTTTATTTCTGTCTGTGAAACTCAATGGATTTCAATCAATTCAGTTGCTAGGCAAAGGAAACTGAGACTCATGAGCACAACCAGAGGTATGAATTAAAAATAACATTTGCTTAGAACACCTTCTTCTGTTGAAATGCTTTTTGCGTGGAGCTAAGTGAGTTAATTTCTTGTAGTGACACTGTTCTTTCTATTTTAGTGCTTTGCTGTTGTCCATTTCCTAGAATTAAAAACATAAGCATAGAACACTAACTTTGCAAAGCAGAACTGTGAAAAAGTGTCTCTCTTCAGATGTTCTTTCAACAATGTAGCAGACATCTGTGAAACTTCCAGTATGAGACTCAAGGCTTTTGTATGGGAAAGTGAAGATTTGTTGTCATTTCACTGAATTTGCAATATTGATCCTTTATTTAAGGCACATAATGAATTATCTTAGTTCACCTTCATAAAGAATGTCCTGAGCAGTAGAACTGGTTTGCCCCACCTTCAACGCCAAGCACATTTTTATAAAAGTATTATAAGCCTCTTCAAAATAAAATTCATCCTGCCACAGGCAAGTCTCCACAACCACATACTACACATGCTAAAAGGAAAAGAAAAAAAAAAACTGGCTTCTGCTGTTTCCTTATGTATCCACCCATAGCCACAATTTCTAGAGAAATTAAATTTAGATGGTTTCACAACAGTTGATTTGAAAGAAAGAGGTTTTCTGATGGCAGAGTTATCTATGGTGTATGAAATGCTAGAACTAACAGCTACACTACAGGCAGAACAGACTTGGTTTCAATTTACCTGATACAGGTTTACACTACCAATTTTACCAGAAGCATTACTTCAGGGTATTAACACTGAATATTACCAAAGCTGCCAGGAAATTATCATCATTTAGTAGTATAACCTGTGTACCAAATACAATGTACCTTCACAAGGTACTGTTCCTTGAAAATATGTCACCAGATAATGTACGCCAAATGAATAGTAAAAGACTACAAAAGGAGTAGGGAAAAGTAAATGTCAGGTAGCTATTAACCCATTCCAGCACTGAGTAAGTGAGAATTTTTCTTTCAGAGTACAGATAACCTAATATTCTGTGCATGTACGTAGCAGAAGTAAAATGTTAATCTAATCAAGCAACAATTAAAGCCTCTTTTCATAAGCATGTAAGCAGAACTGACAGATTCAATTTCATTCCTTCTGCAAGAGATTACTGGGCTGAGAATCTCTCAAGGATGTTCCCAGAGCAACTGCTAGAGCAGTACCTACAGTTTCTATTCTCATTATACTTGATTCAGCACAATGAGCACCCAGCTGCTGCTCTGAAGGCAATGACTCTTGGGAGCATCCACGGAGTTAGCAAGAAAACTGGCAAATTTTGTACCCTTGCTGTGTTTTATCATAGTCTACATCAAGTCTTTAATTCAAATTGTGGAGGAGGACATGACAGACATAAAGGTAGGCAATTGATTCAGCTGGTGATGATGAATATCAGGAATAGATGATAATTTTTAAGGTCCTTTCTGAAAGGAAAAAGTTGGTCTGGAACCATGTTATCTTAAAAACAAAAAATAAACAAAACAACAGAAAGCTATCTGAAAACAATGTGTGAGACTTCTTTTCCCTCTTGTCTTTGATTTTTTCACGAGCATTTGCACATGACTCTACACAATCCTTTCGCTTGAGCCATGCGAACATGATTAACCTACTTAAGCAGGGAAGTAGAGAGAGATAATGTATTATCAATTCTATTGGCTTGCCACTTGATTGTGTCTCTTTTCACTTAAATGTTGACAAAAGTTTTCAATTAAAAACAAAAATTAGTTGGTAAATCTTCCTTTCTGCAGCTTTTCTTATTTATGTCACTTTTAAATACCTTTCCACAGAATTTCCTTTCATGACATTGTTTCTTTCATCTAGGTTATCTTTTCCTATTTCCTTTTCTCAGTTGTCTCATTTCTTTCCTGTTCCCACCTCTTCATTTCCATCTGCCTTTCTGGACTTAGGATATTAGTAGATGGAAATATGAAGTAACCAAATTCTACAGGTCTTTAATTACAGGCACATCTACACAAATGTTCAGCATCTGACCGTGGAGTATGGCACAAACTTTGTTTAATGCTCTGGTATTTGTTCAAAATATCTGAAAACAGGAAGAAGCTCAGCCTCTGAGCAAAAAACATCCTCATTAAGAGATATTTGTTTCCAAATCAGAACTACATATGTGCTTCCAAGGAAGGTAGTCCATTAACCTAGGTAATGGGAGGACTGAAATACATTAATCATTAACATCCAGTCTTACAATATGGTAAACAGTGTAGGCATTAAAACAAACAAACAAACAAAAACAAAACAAACCCAAACAACCCTAGCTATTCCAAAACTGTTAATGAATTTGGCCAGATTTTGTCAAATGCGTTCAGATGGAAAAAATATACACAAAGAACTATGTTGGTAAAGCCACTTCACTTCTCTAAATGAACAACCCAACTTCATTTCCCTCCTCAGCCTAAGGAGATTTGAATCCAAATTTGTTATTGATTAGTCCTAGGATGATATGGGATCAGGTACTGTAGGCTTTTGTTAACCTTATATTCTCAGGCACATAGGTGTTCACTACAGTCAGACACTCGTCTCCTAGGTGGATGAACTGTAATCATTAAATTTGGCCTCTCTTGCTCACTCTTTGGTCAAATGCATACAGGAATACTTGCAAACAGGATAACTGCTGGCAGAGATACTGAAGGAAGCAAAGAGCACCCCTTAATGCCTTACTGTCTCCTGAACAAGATATTCAAACCAAAGGTGGAAGGAAAACTTCACTCACATCCATTGCCAAAGAACAAATGTGATTCAGTGTCTTCCATTCTTCCATCCTTTAAACCTGAATTCCTCTGCTTCAGGAAGCGGACAGATACCTTGATTGAGTGCTTGAGTTTATTTTAAGAGTTTAGTTTTTCAGTTGCTAGGGTGTTTCCTGGAATGGAACCATTCACCCAGAACACCAGCATTACTGATTTCCCTTTTCCACAGGCTTAGAAACTGTGTCTTAATGCTTATTTTTATATGTCCTCAAGGCATATATTCAGCTATGCATGTATTTGTTTGAAGCAACAGTTTTATTGACTGTGTGGCTACTCTTCCGATCTAACTCTATCTCACAGAACTCTCAGTCCCAGAATCTGTCACTGTAGTGACTTTCCATTCTCTTTATCTATTTCTTGCCAAGGGTTCAACATCATAAATTTGGGAAAAATTAAGGTACCAAATATGTGAAGACAATAATCATTAATTGCACAACGGTCTACAGTACAGATATGGAGGCAAATAAATTTTGCCTAAACCTGGTCACTGTCTCAGATGTAAGATGTTCTGCATTCCTGTGGGAAATTCAGTACTCCTCAGCATCTTTCTTGTCTCCAGGGTCTCAAATGCAAAAATATGATGAAGTTCCTGGTAGAAATGTGGCAGAAAGCATCTCGATAGACCTGGGACTGATACGTGACTCATTGCTGAGTAGATTTTGTTAAAACCTCCTGAATTGTCCCATTATAGAATTTCCATTAGTTTCAGACTCAGGCCTGCCAGAGACTGGAAAGTAAAGCAAGTTGGGCAAGTGCTCTTCCTATTTTTATCTTGGCTTCCTAGACTCATGTAGTCCTGTTTTCCATTCCCTACATCCAAGACTTTTGACCCAAGTGAGTTGAGTTTATCCAAACTGGTCATGATAAAAGAGGTCACAGAGAAGTGAGGTCCTAAAATAGCCTGAGGAGAAGAAGGAAGTGACCCCACAGGTGTTGGCAACAGTAGGAAAAATGCAGTAGCAGTATATGCATTACTTGGCCCAGTGGTTCCATGTGGAAGGAGGAAAAAAGACAGAGAGAAATGCCCTCAAAACAGCAAAAGTCTGAATTAAATTTAGCCTCATTTTAAACACCAAGGTCAGTCACCAAAGAAAGGCAAATCTCAGAAACTAGTTTTAACGCTTTCAGAAGCATTTGTTTAAGTGACGCAGTTCCAATAATGGAACAAATGTCCACATGAAGAGAAAAATGAAAGAAACGAAATGGAGATACCCCATCTCAAAATAATTCGAAGTTATCTAACAACAAAGCATTTAAAAGCACTCCTTAGAGGCTTATGCTTAGTTAGAATATTCTGAAAGTCCTACAACTTTGTGCCAAAATAGTTTGTACCTTCATTATGTACACAAAGCCTGTTTCCCATCTATCAAACTGACAGCTCTTTTAACAGAAATACTCCATTCCCCTCCCTCAAGAAATGCTCTGTGGTGGGAAGTGTTCCAGAGGGGATCCCAAAAGGCTTCCAAGTATTAGAGATTTGAAAATCAGTGATGGAGTGGCAAAATGATTCATTTACTTTTTATCATCAGTAGCTATCTTCACATTGTCATTCTCTTTTCAATCAGATCTCTCAAGGGCCAGAGTTAAGTGGATAATGCTAAAAATAGACTGACACCATCTACTACAACAAAGAGTGGGAAAAGGGAGACAGAGCTTGAACAAGTTTCTTTTTTATGAAAAAAAAAGAGCATGACAACTTTCAAGAGTGATCTCTAACCCCAGTTGTCAGAAGCGTAATACAGACAATGCAAGCGTAAGCATCTACACTGCCCTACTGGGGACTGGGGGGTGATTTATCAAACCTCTTGTCAGTCAGGTCTTGGCTTCTGCCAGAACAGATGCAATATAAGATGATGGGGCAGGATTCTTGCCATCAGATGTACATTTAATACCCGATTTTCAGAAGTGGTATGCACTCATAATTTCTATGCAAGGTGATTGCAGAGTGTATTGGGTTTCATCTTACAACAAGTAGAAAAATCAATTCTATAATCATTAGACTACGGCAAAGTTACTAATTTTATGCTTGCTGGGTCAAGACCTTCAGAGTAATGACTTTCAATTATAGTTAGCTGGGCTGCATGTGCTGTTGTGGCAGAGCTGAAAATGTCCCATTCTCCCTACTAATATAAATGTATCCAGAAGCCTGCATTGCTTTCATGCATGGACCAGAAAAAAATTATTGAAAAAAATCTGCATCCTGGAGGAATTTTACAGAGACCTCTCAATAAGAAAAATTAAAGGGAAGAAAAAAGTGGAATCAACATTTTTTTTAAAATGCATTTGTGAGGAATTTTAGTGTTTTACGATTTGCAGTGTATTATGTTTCTTTAACAAGCAATATTAAGAATATTATATCTTTATATTAAGAAAATTTCTTGATTTCTAAGTAACTTCTCTGAGTCTTGAAATTTGTTCAACTAATAGATTTAGAAAATGTTTACAACAGCGAGTGTTAGCTCACAGGAAAAGATCAGCAGAGTGAAACGTTGGTGCTGAGGGTCCATAATGTATGTTTTTAGGAGGGTTTAACTTTGGTCACATCCTAGGCTGCTCCCAGGGAGTGAATGCCCAGTAGAATTAGAAGCACAGCATGCATGATCCTGTTATCCACCTTCCTCTTTAGCTTCACCTGAAAGAAATTGTTATGGTGTTCTCTGAGATCCTTCCAGGTTGGGGCCAGCCATGGTAAACAGGCATGATCAGGAGGCTCTCTCCAAAAGGTTCAGGTCTACTACTGGAAAGGCATCATTAGAGGTCACAAAGGAAATTCAGAACCCTTTTACTTCCTTTCTGTTTTTTCCTGAGAAATATGCAAAAAAAGAGGTAATTGTAAAGCTATATTCAGTTTTTAGAAGCACCTCCCAGATGTTACGCCCAGCTTTCAGCAGGTAGAAGCAACCACTCACATACAGAAAACAAAATTTCCCTTACATTTTGGAATCACCAGCCAGCAAGTCACCCCTAAACAACACATCTTTGTTTCCCCCTTTTTTGAAAAAGCCTCTTTGCTTGGTTAATAACATCCACCTAATGTTCCAGAATAAGTCCTGGAGTACCACAGACAGCATCTCCAATTTTTCCTGCAGTCAGAGCAGAAGAAAATAAGCACGGAAAGTTACCTAAACAACTCTGAAAGGTTGACCTGGTTACCTCCAAGTGTCTCCTCTGTTTCAGAAAGGTGTTTGTTAATATGAGACTGGACATATCTAAGCCACAATGGCTTTCTGTGAGCTTGAATGTTTAGTTAAACCCTGCATGTATCTTCTGTATTGAAAGCTTCAAAGCATTTTTGGCACATACACAGATTTAAGAACAGCATTAGTAAAATTACTTAACTGTTTTGATTTCTTTTGTGAATGACATGATTTCTTTTCACATGAAGATAGGGCTGGTAGGTTATATGCTCTTCTCACATTCCTGTATTGTTTTCAGAGTATTTTTGCACATGTAGCTTGAAAAGTTTGATGCTATTTATTTTCTGAACATAAAAATGTTACATTTCTTTCTGTGTGTCCCCAACATGGCAGCCATTGTGTTCCTAGACGTGTTTCCAATCTGTCCAAGTAAAATATACTCAATCATGAATAGCAAACAAACATGAAAAAGTAAAGTGGGATCTAAAATGGTTCATTATAATTGAAGTACATATCTTTTTTTGTCATGAAATTCAAACAGTTCAGATTTTAATCATGAAAAAGTATATTGACATGACTGGTACCTGAAAAGATAAACCAAGTGATAATCTGTCAGCATCACAGTTTGGAGTGAGTCAGAGAATATGCTGATATGCCAACATGCTCAAGCAAGTTCAAAGCGCAGGGCTTTTTTTCAGACTATTCATAATAAGATAGAACTTCGCAACAAAAAGGAAGATTTTCAGAGAATGTCCTAAAAGCTGCCCAGGAATACAGATGCAACAGTGGTCACTGGAGTTGTTTAGCTCCACACTTGGACTTGTGTACGATCCTGTACAGAGGGATGCTCAGTACAGTAGTGGCTGGAAAATATTTCTGTGGATCTAAGTTATCTAGGTATCACAGAATTTGCATGAGTTTCAATTATAACTACAATAATTAATATTTTCTAAGGCAATCTTTCATTATCTTGCTCTTACAATTTTTTATTTGAAATAACCGGAGCTTACAGGACATTAGCTTTAGCACGGGTAGAGAAAAAGGGTTATTCTTCATACTTTTCACCTGATCTAGTGAAAGATGTCCCTGTCCATGGCAGGTAGGTTAGACTAAATGATCTTTGATGGTCGCTTCCAACCCAAACCACTCTATGATTCTGTGGACCTTATGAAGTAACACACCACATCCTTGCAACTTCTATTAGTTCAATAAGAACATCTTGCAGGCAGTCTTACTGAAAGAAAGAGTAAGTTCTAGAAGATAACACTTCAGTTTGTAAGATAACCAGTCTACCTAAAAATTGGATCTGCAAAGGACCTTTATTCATCACTGCTGCTAGGCAGAAAAGTTATAAATATTGAAGGAAACCTGACTTTTCAATTTCTCAGTCCTACTCTGTGCAGACAGAGCACCACCAAAACCCACCTCCTAAACTACAGGTCACACAAGGCCAGCAAGCTGACTGGCTCTACCTACAATGTGTGAAATTTGTTTGAAGGTGTCAGTTCAGTTGTCAGACATGTTTTACAGTGGAAGTAAGTGAGACTGATGCTGGAGCTTACTCCCAAGTGGGCAAAAAATGAATCTTGCAAGAGAAGAGAATGGGCAAACCTAAACCTCCAAAGACTTCTAAAAGGGTATGAGTACACTTAAAGCAGGAATAAAGAGCTGTGCTCTTTCAAACGAACACTTAGCTATGTAAAATTTAGATATAAAGTTTGAAATTCTACTTTACCATCTTTAAAAATGAACGTGCCAGATAGACGCTCTTAGATTAAACCAGGAAGAGCAGTTAGCCAGACTTTCTGGCCATTTTAAATATCCACAATAGCTACTTACTCCCTAAGCCTGCCTGTATATGTCATACAAAATAACATGAATCTCATCAGCTCAATAACTGTCTCCACAGGATAGAACCATTTATTTTTTTGATTGAAACTTGACATTTATCATACTGTTTGGACAGATGCTGGTGACAATATGGAAAGACATTTACTGGGCTCTCTGTCAGTATTCCATGTTAGCACAGCAGACCCCATTAACACAGAACCAGAAAAACATCCACTGAATGTGAAAGAGGGACAAAGTAAGTTATTTTTAATTAACTCTGTCAATTTCTCAAAATGTTTCCAAGTCAATCCATGGGACATGAAAATCTAAAGTAATGGGTTACATGTTTATCAATGCTGACTTCAGGAGAAACTTGAATAAGCCAGCTCATTTTATGCAACAGCACTTACAGCCATTGGATACACTCCAGCAAAAATGTATTTCCAAAAACTTCAATCTATTACAGATTTCTTTGATTTTCAACTTCATTTCAACAACAGGGAAAAACCGTAAGTGAATCACAGTTAGCACAGGGCAATGCTTGTGTAAATGGTCTTCACACAAGCAGAAAGCCTACTGTAAGAAAAGTCAGTAACTGACATTGGATGAAACAACAAAGAGCAAGATATGTGTAAAAAAATGTTTAGGGTTTTCTTCCAGAGCCAAAGTGTTTTGGATGAAAAATACTGTGTTCACATGACTTTACATCATCGCTGAACATGACTCGTATCATGCAGAAAATTTAAAATTCCAGTATACTTTACGACAGAACTCAAGATAGTAAATAATTCATTGTAAAGGTAATGCCTGCCTGACTTCCTGTCACAGCTATTTCAGTTCTAGCTAGCAAGAAGGCAACACTTAATATTCAGAGAGACCTCAGTATATTTAGTGGGTTCAGAGATGCTGAGAAAGTAAGAAATATCGCACGCTTTATGAAATTTTAGAGTGTAACTATTTTAAGAACATTGGTTCTTTTTTGGGAGTTGGTAATTGAAGGAAGATTTGCTGTGATAAAGTGTGAAAGTCTTCCAGGTAACTGAAGGATTTTTTTACTTAGAAAGTCGTCAGAAGTGTTACATTAAATCTTTCAGCAAGACAGTACTCACGGTTTCTGATTTAGAAATGCATGAACATAAGTAACGTTATTTATACAAATAGATGTCCCTTATTTCAGTGAATATGCATTCACATGAACAATTACATATTCAGGTGTCCAATTTTTGTAAAATCTCAGTCACTATGCTGGTACAATCAAGACATATACATTTACTGATATTTTTTGCCTAATTGCACTTTATCAGAACACCTACCATAAGATTTACCTTTTAAAAAAAGATTTAGCAGTTTTGATAGATACATATCACTATACTTGTTCACATCATTAGATTCTAATGGATCTTCTGCTACCAGGGAAGGCTACAGCCAACAAGTTCATGGAAAAGAGTAAAACAACAAGTCAGATGAGGTTTTCTGAAGCTAGCATCTGGGAATCCTTTCCTATATTCTTTGCTTTTACCACCTTTCAATTAATTTCTGGATAACAGATTCACTGATGTCTTTGACAGTAAAGTGTATCTGTTCTGTTCATTTATCACCAGACTTTTTCATCAGTAAAGTCAGTTTATTACCAGTATTTTCTTAAACAAATGAGTTCAAAATAAAAGAGAATTATTAATGATGGAGAAACATTCAGCAGTAGTATTCCGGCTGCACTGAAACTTTGGCTTTGAATCTGAATTGTATTTAAACAGTCAATAAGCTAATCTGTTACAGCTTCAGAACAAACAATAAAAACTCATGCACCTTCATGACAAATTAAATATGATTTTTAAGTAGAATTATCCTCTATCAACAGAAAGCAATGTAAATTCACTTCTATATATATAAACTGTGTTCCATGCCAGACACTAAAGACAGAGAACTAAAGAAATATGGTGATGACTTATTCTGTATCAAACCTGAATTTCAAAACCTTCCTCCTAGGTCTGGAGAATATGTAAGCAAAACAATAACTGCAAAAATAATTTAGACAAATACAAGTAAAAAATTTATGCAGATCAACAGCTTCCAATAAGGTCTTCCTTTGGCAAACATTTCTAGAACTTCAGATTTATTGCTCCCTGTTGGTTTTGTGACATAAATGGGTGTTGAAAGGACACACTCTTCCACCATTGCATCCTCAGTCCTTGTAAGAAGTAAGCAAATTATTTTAAATAACTAAAGCTGCACTGAGCACCTGCTTTGAATCACCTCTTGAAACACTCTCAGAATACTAAGAAACACTCAAACCTTGCAACTGCCTTAAGATAGTGGGAACACTCTCTAAATTCATTTTGTTCAGTGGTCTGAATGAGAAACTCTGATCTTCTCAGATGAATTGTGGATGTACTAACACATTATGTCACTATATGCTGTGCGCCTATAAAAAATTTATTTGCTAAAAGGTAAGGGGTTGTTACTACTTCCATCTAGGAAAAAATCTTCAGTTTAGTTAACTAAATATGTTTCGATGGGGAAGATTGTATGAACTGTAGGATTGGAAGCATGAATTTTGCAATCGGGATGTTAACAAATCATTGTGAAATGCATAAATTAATTTACTCTATATAACTAGTCATTTGCATACTCCAATGGAAAGTCATGCTTCTCAATAGGCTAGACGATCTGTGGACTCTTCCACTGAGTGGCAAGTGTAGAGGTTGATCAGCAGAGAAAGATCAAACGGGAACTACTCTCCACTACTGGAAAGGGTTGCCCCATACACCTCAAGGAGAAGGCTCAAAAGAGTGAGCTATCTATACCTGTGGGGTTAGGATCAAGGAAACAGAGTGTTTTGCTTAAAAAGGAAAGAGAAAGGGAAATGAATAAATGCAGTGAACAGAGATACAGCAGTGAGAAAAAATTATCAGGATGAAGATTCTGCAATGGTACTGGGGGTGTGGGTAGAGAAGGAAAAAAAAAACAAAAGGGGAAATAGGAAACAAGATTCAAGAAACTGCACCTATTAATGACTTTGTATTTTGCAATTCTTAGATGGGTAAAATGGTTATTTCCAGGCATTAGTACTGTATAAGCACGCTATGCTTCTTCTGAAGTTAAAGAAAGACCGAAGTTTAAAACTTGAAAACCCAAAGTAAGTTTTTAAAAACTTCTTACATTTCAAAGAGTCAACTAGTAGGTGTGTCAAACATGCATTGCCTCAGAAAAGCAGAGCTTTTTTATTTAGGAACAGACATATGACTCTAGGTCATAATTCTAAAAACCTGAGAATTCACCCACATTGTTCTGCTGTCCCTTCAAAAATCAACAACAAAAAGTCTTCAAGCTGTCCTTGACTGACTTAACTGACTTAGTCAATAACTTTTAGTAATGTTTTCTGTTACATAGTTTAGACTCCTGCACCAGAAGAGTCTGCAATATTCTAGACATATGCTCAGTTTCCCAGCTCTATCGAATCTGATACAGATTAGATACTTCACCTCATGCATGTTCAAAGGGACAACCACACGCCCACCAGTCAGGCCAGAGCACAAAATCCCCACTTCCCAGCTACAAAGAATCTTCTCATAGATGATTTCGCCTGACTAATCTTGTAAAGAGTGCTGAGCTAGCCTTGATACCTACTGTCAGATGTGAAGTTCAGGCTTGGGCTAAGAACAGGATAAAACTGTATCAATTAGCCATCAGATGCAACTGAGCCACCTCAGACAATTCTTGCACCAGTAAGGGAGAAATGATAACTTAGCTGAAGTGCCTTGACAGGTTTTCTGTCTATCTGAAGAGCCCTGGAAGCAGTATAAGCTCAGTGACCTTGGAGGCACTGACCTTTTATTCTTTTCTTTCAAATGAGAGGTGGAAAATGCTCATTCTCTATATTGACTGAAACTGCGTTGGTGTCACATGAAGAGAGAGCTTGTTTTCTAGGACCCAGGGCTCAAAACCAGGGCTTTCTACATTTAACCTCTATTATTAAAGCATTTAGAGGCCAAAACAGAAACAGAAGCACCATCATAGCATAGTGGGCCCATAAGCTGTAGCAGGCAGTCCTATGCATCTTGAATTTTGGATTCATGTAGCAACAGAGTTCATGCAAACTGCACTACAGCAGGTGATTCCTGAGAGGAAGAGTGCCAAGAAACAAAGGAGTACTCTATCTTAAATGGGTGTGTAAGAACAAGGTCTCTTAAAAATCCTTATAAAAATGTAAAACAAACTACTGCAAGATAAACCTGAAGTCACAAAGTTTAGCAAGTATCTGTTGAAATAAAATGAACAGATAAATAATTGGCTTTTATCTTTATAAGAATAAAAGTTATTCTGAATTTTTGTAAAACACTATTTTCTATGCAGAAATCTATGCTGATTATGCAAGATGTCATAAAAGGAGTTACTTTTAAAGAACAGGACAACCACTTCATAGGACAACCACTCTCCTTTTGCTCTCTGTAAGTCCTTCTGTTATTTAAAGAAAAGCATTCCCTAGTATTAGTTGTCAGACATCATGGACACAACTCAAAATCCCCTGTTAATTAGTCATATTGAGAGGGACGACAGTATAGTTTGCAAGTGTTGATTGCAGCATGTTGCAAAGTAAATAATCCGCTGAGAAAAGCCTGGGTCCTGAAACTGAGAAAATTATAGATTCATCATGCATTCTTCAGAGTCTTCTCCCCAAAATCATAAGGAACAAAATTTTCAAGTTTTACCTAAAATCAGGGATGATGCATTGCAATTTCAGGATCTGGATTTGTACCACCAAAAATCAATTGAAGCAGATGCAGCCACTCACTTCATATATTTGCTATTAGTAAGTATCAAATACACAAATTTAGACAAATTTAGACAAATGCCATGAAAATAAAATATTATTCATAGTTTTGAAGAAATATATTCAAGAACTTTTCTAACTGCAAATAAAATCTGTAGTACCTACAGCTGAAAAGTTGGTTGTGCATTTACAGTAAGCACTTGACATGCTGTAGGTTATAACATGCAAAGTTATTTAAGGAAGATTAGCTGAATCTCCGCAAAGCCTTTGAACTTTGTTATGGCAATATTTAAAGATAATCCCATATAACATGCATTCTGCTGCTTCCTTCATCAACAAATTGCATTCTAACCTTCTTGGAATGTTCTTATCTTTATGTTATCTCCTGTCCATTCATATGCCAAATGTTTCAATGCAAAATATTTGTGATACTAAAAACCCAGGGAACATCCTAATTTGACATTGTTCTTCTTAATTTTGTTTTGTAATATCAAACATCCAGGTGTCAGATTGAGAAGCAGGTGCACAGAGTGAGTTGTTGGCTACTGTGGCATTTGGTATAAAAATAATTCATGAAACTGAACTGACAGCTAAGACAGCCAAAGGATATAAATCATCAAGCATTACTCTACTGAAAAAAAACATCTCATGTGTATCATATCTGAATGTATTTCTGAAATGTTATTAATTGTTACCTTCAGCCTCTCTGACATAACGACCATTGAGTAAAATAGTGGCCCAGTGCAGTCAGTAAGTTTTTAACAATACAAGATTGCAAAATCATGTCTGGAGATGATATGAAAAAGTCAGACTGGTGTGTTTGTGATCTGTACCGAGGCAAATACTAGAAGTTATAATGATGAAATATGGAAAGCAGAAGCATAAAGAAACTGTATTGGACAGAAATCAATACAGCTCTGTAGACAAAAATGTCTCGAAAATATGGTAGAGTTCTGTGACAGATTCAGTGAGCAGGTGGGTGAGCTGATAGTGTGTACGAATATTGTGGGAAGTTGTAACAAGTCTGTTGCAAAGCCTCCTAAAGAAACAAAGCCATCATGTGATGGAAGGGAGTCTCCACATTCAACACTGTTGAAGTATGAAGCACACATTAGGCACTGTGGACAGTTTAGCATACTGGAAAAAGACCTGAAAATGTGGTGCTATACAACACAGAATTATTCAGAACACACAATTCCTTAAGGCAACTAGAAAATACAGACTTCCCATAACACTGAATAAATTGGCAATAAAATGGTAAATGTAACATAGAAAGTACACAATAACACCCAGGGGAAAAGCCCAAGTACAGCTTCTGACTCAGCCATTCTCTTTTGGAAAAGATCTTGAAATTGTCATGGATAATTCCTGGAAAACATCATTTCAGCACTAAATGTTGTCAGAAAGTCAAACAGAATCTTACAAATTATTGGGAAAGGATTTGAAAACAAAACATAAGAAGTTATATAGTTCTAATTAGTTGATTTTAAGAAAGATATAGGATAATTATAGAGAATGGCAATAGAGATTATTACAGGTAGGAAATACTTTTACAGTACTATATAGCTAACAGACAAAGCTTTTTCACCTGAGACAAATAAAGGGAGGAGAGGGAGGGAAAATAAGATAAAAAACTTAAATCTATTATGAATACTGTTGAGAGAGACCAGGGAATGTTAATTCCCTACTTCTCATAAAAGCATTTTGGAATTAAGAATTCTGCTGCAAGTGCAAAAACAAAAATCCTCTTTGAGCTAGAGTAGAGTATTATTTAAACTGCAAAACACATTGATATAGTGTGCTAAAGGAATTAATTAAAGATGCATGAGTTAAAAGATGAATAAAATGATAATTTAATGAAAGAGGACATCAATGTGTCTAAGCAAAGTATCTAAAACACACCGCTCTGGAAGATTCTCCTGACTGACCCTTTAAACTGCTGTCTACCATAAGCTTGAGGGGTATATAGGAAAGTAATTTTACAGTTGCCCTACTTTTAATATATTTTCTTTGGCATCTGCTCCTGCTTATCATTCTCACAGAGAACATCCTTCATTCAAAGGTTTTATAGCCCTGCCGATTATTACACTGAAGTAGAAATCAAGAGATCTTGATGCCTGTTCTATCTCTGCCCAGAAGATCTCTGCACAAAGGTCTCATTTGCTTCTTCTCCTTCTTGGGATTCCCAGACTGTGATGTGTAAACACAGTTTTTTTAGCTCTAACACAGTTTTGCATATCATCTTATTGCTTAGATTTTGTTTATCTATTTCTTCTGAAGAAGTTGCTACAACACACTGTAAACACTGCTCAGTCCCTTAAGTGTGATGTCCTCAGGTCAAAGTACCTACTGAAGTCCGAGAGGCTTGGACTTGAACTACTTCAAAAGCTTTTCCACCTGGTAATAGTTAGTTCTGAGGTGCAAAATAACTGAGCATGAGCTAAGAATGGCTAAGAAATAGCTAGAGCGCTTTTTTGAAGGAGGTTCACTGATTTCTAACAGATCCTTTCTTGAACAAAAAAGAGTTCAGAAAACGATAAGGTGCAGATTATAGAAGACAAACCACAGAGACTGAAATAGCGGTGAGGTGGGTGAATAGCCTCATGTTCTCATTTTTATTTGTTTCTGCAAGTGCAGCTTTCTGTCTAGCACTGTACGTTATCAAGAACACTTTCATTTGCCAACGTGGTGTGTGCGATTAGGATAAAGGCACCTCCAGACTGTATCAATAAAAATTTTTTTCCAGAAAGGATTACATTTCCTTCACACCTCACAAGCTAATGAAAAGATTTCTAAAGACCCATGAACAGACACATATCCAAAATGCTTATGTAATCCAGAAATATTCTGGAAAGAAGGAGAGAAAAATAAAAATAGAGAGTAGGCTCTTCAGCTTCAGCTTAGAAGTCTCCTGTTGATTTCCACGCAGGAACTCTAACAATCACTGTAATGACAACACTTCTTCTCACTCCAAAGTAACAAGCCATTAATTTACATGCTATAGACAGTTCAGATAATGCATCCAATGTCATATAAACAGAAGTTGTATCAGTACTTCTCTAAATCAACTTGGTTCAAAACTTCTTATCAGTTCAAAACATCTCACTCATGTCATTCAACTCCTCAGCGAGCTGGTTAAGGACAGCCAGCACTCTTGACAGCATAAAATACAAATCCATTGCTTCTGTAAGAAGTAACTTTGGAGCTTTTAGCTACACAAAAAATACGCACCAGAAATTCAGCACTGTCAGTGAGTTCTGACAGCCATGCTATCAGAATTTATACATAAAATAGCCTGAAGAATTTGGAACCTCTGTCAAATAAAACATTTTAAATTTGAGGGGAAACAGCTTCAACAGTATGACTGAGGTGCTCTGCATTCTGCAATGAACTCAGAAGGTGTACCATTACAGGTGTGATCGGAGCTGTGTGTTAACCCTGGATCGATGCTTGCATTTGGTCCTAATTAGTCCCTCATTCAAACTATTAACAGCTTTGACTGTCAGTCACAGAACCCTGAAATGAAGCACTCAGGGTCATAAAACCAGGGCTGGCTTATTTCTTCCCTCAGTGTGGAAGCCAAGCAGGCTGGGAGTTGGTCCTCACTGCTGTTGCTGCCAGATGGTGCTGGTGGTCACCTACAGACAGGGAGGAGAGCTTCCCTCCTCCAACTGGGGCTGATCTTATGACTTATTTAAGGGGTCAGAATAAGAATCAAACACCTCATCAATCTCTCACCTGCAATGATCAAAAAGCCTCAAGAAGAGGTGGTCTATATTTCTGGTATTACCAGAAAAATAGCTTCCATATGTAAACGTATATGATGACAAACTAAAAGCAAATTCTCAAGAGAAATAATGTACCTGTATAAACTGAGCAACAGTACTTTAGTCATTACTAAAATGTTGGATTTCCTTGAACATCAAGCAAAGTATTTAATTAATAGATAAGCTGAATGAAATGGTGAGATCAGAGAGCACAATTTTTAGTTAAATACTATTACTCAGTTTCAAATGTTAGGAATGATTAATCTTCTTGAGGGGACAAGTAAAAGTAATGTTAATTAGATAATTATCTAAATTACAAATGTTGATGCAGGAGAGGTGACAAGTCATATAAATACTTTCTGTTTTTTGTAAATGTGTAAAGAAATCTTCATATATATCTCTGTGCACATAGCTGTGTATATTGTGTGTATGTGGAAAACATAACAAACAAGTATGTACTAGTTACAGGGATGCAATTTTAAGAAGTATCACATACATACACCGAATTGTATATGAATAAAGGTTTAACCTTTTTCTTGCTCACGTTAATTTAGAATGTATTTCTCTTATTTTTACATTCCATAGAAGAAATATTGTTAAGGAATGTTTTGAATGAAATAAAAAGAAACTGGGACAAAGGAAATATGAAACAGTTCCCCCAGTAAAACATGATCATTTCACCTGTAAACTCAAGTGAAAATGTTTTAAAATTTAAATGTTGAAATTTCCAATTTATTGTATACTCAAAATTGCTATGCAGATATTTTAATAATTATTTTACAAGAGAAAGGCAAAAAAATGGCTTTGATATGTGATATGTGCTTCTCTGTGCCTGATATTTAACTTCATTGTGCATCCTCTAGTTTTGTCTTCAGTATTGCATTTTTGCTCCCGCTTTAACAAGCATTTCAGAACTCATTTGCATCTAGCTTCAGTAGTTCCACATGTGTCCACTGATGGGTTACAAATATGCAAGAGATACCAAAGAGGCCGCGTGTGCTTGCACGAAAGGATAAGATAAGCCTGACCTCAACGCAGAGAAGGGTAAAAGAGTAGCCAGCAATGGTGTAATCATTGCATGGTGTGTTCTTGCTTTGATATTGCAGTATCGAAGAGTTCATCAGGTTACAGGATCTCAGGAGACTGCATACTGCTTGTGACAAAACTCTAAGACTGCCAGTGAAAAGAGTAAAGCAGGATCAGATCAACTTCAAAAGAGACACACTGATTTATATTGACTGACGAGCTACCTACGCTCAGAGAAACCAGTATCTATGCTAATGCCCAGTACTTCCTCCAGACCTAAAATAAAACTGGTACATAATAGGAGTCACAATGAGGTCAGTGTAATATCACCAAAGCAAATAACATACTGTTATTTCAGATGGAACTGATTAAATGATTAAACCAGAAGCCAGGGAACTCATTTATTTATCTGTATATGAAAAATAACACTTCAAAATCTGCAATATCACCAGACTAATCTTCTTTTCAGTACAAATCACATCTCTTAATTTTCAATTTGATTTAGCACTGCTTAGCCTCTTGGTGTTACTCTGAGATTTACAATAGAAATACTACTTATGAAAGGAAATAATTTTACAACAGAACAGTTAGAAGTCTTTTGACAACTGTGATAAGACTTTCCTTGAAAATGGATCATTTTTTTTGAAAGATGGCTGCACACTCATGACACTGAATACCACATTTTAGATGGAAGATGCTGTTAGTAGTGAGTTTTCTTTAATGGATTGTAACTGATTACATCAGATTGATACAAGTGTGACAAAAGCTATGAACTATCTCATCAGTTCTCTAGGTCACAAGCACTATAACCTTTGATTATGCCTCTTCTCTGCCTTCACTGTTAATCTGTCTACATAAACTGACAATAATAAAATTTAAGGTTTCTTTTGACTAATGTGTATTAGAGGGATAAGATAACTAAGAGGCCTTAAGACCATACCTCTGATTTTCTGAAAGTTAATATTAACCCTTATCAACTATTTAAAAATGGATCTCTCTTTATTTATTTAACAAATAATCAAACTCTTAGTATTTGATTCTCCCTTTACTTGCCTGGAGGAACTAGTTAGCAAATGCAGTGACCTGCTTTCTTTTCTCCAGTTATGTACCATAAGCTCTGACTTAAAGAATTAACTTCTTGGGAGAAGAGTAGGCATCTATCCAAGGCCTTCAGCAAAATCATACCAGGGATGTGTCAGGAACAGGTGCACTGTGATTCTTTTTCACTAGTGCAGTGGGCTGACCTTGGCTGGATGCCAGGTGCCCACCACAACCGCTCAATCACTCCCCTCTTCAGCTGGACAGGGGAGAGGAAATGAAACGAAAGGCTCGCAGGTCAAGATAAGGACGGGGAGAGATCACTCACCAATTACCACCACAGGGAAAACAAACTTGACTCAGGAAATATAGTGCAATTTATTGCCAATCAAATCAGAGTAGGATAATGAGAAACAAATCGAAATCTTAAAAACACTTTCCCCAAATCCCTTCCTTCTTTCCAGGGAGGGTAACTTCACTCCTGAATTCTCTGCCTCCTCTGCCCGAGTGGAATGGGGGTTTTGGTCAGTTCATCACACGTTGTCTCTGCTGCTCCTTCCTCCTCACTCTCTTCCCCTGCTCCAGCATGCGGTCCCTCCCACAGGAGACAGTTCCCCATGAACTGCTCCAACACGAGTCCTTCCCAGAGGCTGCAGCTCTTCACAAACTGCCCCAGCGTGGGTACCTTCCCACGGGGTGCAGTCCTTCAGGAAGAAGCTGCTCCAGCGTGGGTCCCCCACGGGGTCACAAGCCCTTCCAGCAAACCTACTTCGGTGTGGGCTCCTCTCTCCACGGGGCCGCAGGTCCTGGCAGGAGCCTGCTGCAGCGTGGTCTCCCCATGGGGTCACAGCCTCCTTCAGGCATCACCTCCTCCAGCGTGGGGTCCCTTCCATGGGCTGCAGGTGGGGATCTGCTCCACTGTGGACCTCCATGGGCTGCAAGGGCACAGCCTGCCTCATCATGGTCTTCTGCATGGGCTGCAGGGGAATCTCTGCTCCGGCGCCTGGAGCACCTCCTCCACCTCCTTCTTCGTTGACCTGGGTGTCTGCAGAGTTGTTTCTCTCACATGCTCTCACTCCTCTCTTCCAGCTGCTTCTCCACAGCCATTTTTACCCCCTTTCTTTAATACATTATCGAGGAGGCGCTGTCACCATCACTGATGGGCTCGGCCTTAGGCCAGCGGCAGGTCTATCTTGGAGACGGCTGGCATTGACTCTATCCGACATGGTGGAAGCTTCTAGCAGCTTCTCACAGAATCCACCTAGTCGTCGTCGTCGTCCCCCCCCAACTCCCCAAAACCTTGCAACACAAATCCACTGCAGCTAGATTACAACAGCATTTCATTATGTTCCTAATAAATGGGTGATTATTTTACCTCTCCTTCCTAAATCCCTATTGTAGCATACACAAAGCATGCATGTATGAAATCATAGTGCAGAGTCACTGTTGCCTCAGGGTCCCTTGAAGGATCCCATTCTGACAGTGCCTTTACATTATACAGGAGGCAGCTAGTTGTACAATGTAAGCTGACCCAACATGCAGTCATCCCTTTCCCTCTCCTCCACTTTTATTATATAAGCTCATGACTTAACTGATTTGAGCCTTGAGAAACCAGTATCTCTACATTAGTGAGAGCAGTTCCTCCCACAAACATAACCGAAACCACTTTCAGGCATATAGTAAAGAAAATGAAATCTCGTATCACAACTGTCTCTGTTAAGCCACAAAAGTACAATTTGGGAAGCAAAAGAAATACTAGAATTTCACTGGAGAAGTAAAATTAACTGTAAAGCTAACCTTTACTGGAAATGTATTGGAGAAGACAGTTGCATGAAGACTCTAGGCAGGCAAAGAGGGAACTAGTGAGGGAGTAAACAAGCTAATAGGGAGGCAGATGTTTTATCCTGTTGAGGCTTCAGGGAAAAAGGGGAGTGTTGAACCTACATAATGACTTTCAGGAGCAGGAAGGAAAATATAGCATGTCCATACAGTTACACTTTGCCTTCTGTCCTTGATTTTGCACATACCAAGTCAAGTGAGGTGTACCTTGAAATTTAAGCTTTGCCTAGATAGCTGTCTGTAGCACTGAAGACAAGGACAAATTGTTCACCAAGGAGGTGAGTGCAATTATTTACCTGTGTTTCAGTTTGAATTTTTGAGCCTCTCTGATCAATGGCGAAGGATAACGTCAGCTCTGGAAAGGAAGGCTTTGAATACATCCCAGTGATTTTCAATGCATGACATTCGGTCTATGGAATGCTGAGTTCACACTGTACACGATTAATTGCTTTACTTTCACTTATCATAGCAAAATCTTCAATCTTACCAGACAGAAAAATTTGACATGAAATCCTATGTCTATTCATCCCAAACATGAAAAATCTCTACTATATTTTTACTACAAAGAAGAATTTTCTTAACACTCCTAAGTCAAATCTCACCACTTTCTTCCTCTCTTTGCAGCTGCATTGCAACATGCCACGCAAGGTAACTTTCTGCTGTCACCCTCAGTGATAAGGGCCTATGTGTTTTGCCTAGTTTTGGTGAGTTGCCTTTTGATATGTTTCAGTAATGACAGACGATGTGTATCTTCCCCTTTCAGTGATGAATATAGCCTTAATACATACCTACTTTGTGAAATGCACTGACATTTGGGGGGATAAAAGGTTCTCTGTGAACAGAGAATATTGCATGGAACACTACATTTCTGTCATTGCAATTACTAAGCTTACACTATTACTACCTTACATGACTCATTACTATTTTGCCACAAAATGCAATGAGCAAAAATTTTAGTACTTGAAGACTATATTGGGCATACAGCCAGAAATAATAATCAGTGCTTACCATAAGATGTTTTTAAACTTTCTTTATGACAAAAACAGCAGACTAGACTCCCACTAGACCAGGTTGCTCAGAGCCCCATCCAACCTGGCCTTGAACACTTCCAGGGAGAGAGGGCAGTCACAGCTTCTCTGGTCAACCTGTTCCAGTGCCTCATCACCCTCATAGGAAAGAATTTTTTCCTCATATCGAGTCTAAATCTACCCTCTGTCAGTTTCAAGCCATTACCCCTTGTCCTATCACTCCATGCCCCTGTGAAAAGTCCCTCCCCAGCTTTCTTGCAGGCCGCTTCAGCTACTGGAAGGCTACTATAAGGTCACCCCAGAGCCTTCTCTTCTCCAGGCTGAACAGCCCCAACTCTCTCAGCTTTTCCTCATAGGAGAGGTGCTCCAGCCCTCGGATCATTTCTGTGGCCCTCCACTGGACCCAATCCAGCAGGTCCATGTCTTTCCTGTGCTGAGGGCTCCAGAGCTGGACGCAGGACTCAAGGTGGGCTCTCACCAGAGTGGAGTAGAGGGGCAGAATCCCCTCCCTCCATCTGCTGGCCACACTTCTGATGCAGCCCAGGATACGGCTGGCCTTCTGGGCTGTGAGCGCACATTGTCACGTCATGCTGAGCTTCTGCTCAACCAACACCCCCAAGTCCTTCTCCTCAGGGTTGCTCTCGATCCATTCTCCACCTAGCCTATAATTTTGCTTAAATTACTTTGAATTAAATTGAAACAAATTCTTAAAATTTGTGACAAACCCCCTACCCAAAACCAAAAATAAACTAAACAAATCCCTTAACTACACCCTCTCAGTATGAATTTAGGTATGTTAGTAACTTCGATATCCAAACTTAGGCCTTGTTTTTATGGAAAGTCTGACTTCACTACTACTGTAAAAATTAAATGTATGGTATTTATCTGTTAGTCTTACCTAGCAGAATGCCTATCTATATGCCTAATTGAAACAGTAGCTTTTTTAATAAAGTAATGTCTTAAATAAAGATGCCTCTATCTTAATACAAATTGATAGGGCAATTCCATTAGAAAAGGTCTTCTCTAAAAATAATAATTACAAAAATCAAAATTTTGTTACAAACAAAATACCTTATTACTTCAGTAGCAATGTTTTTTTTTTATTTCTAAGAAAGAAGATTCTGGTTTGCAATTAATGTTGAGGTAGAATATAATATTAACCTACAGCTCAACAAAAGGCAATGTGGGCTAAACGAACACACTCATGTCACCTCTCTGAAATGTAGTTTCATTTCAGCCAGATACTTAATTGCTAAAATAAGATAGTCCATTTAAATCATGTGACTCAGTAATCTTTTAGTCCAGACCTGGTTCACTGATGGACTTCATGTTAGTTGATTAGAAACTAAGTGAATTATTAACTTGCCAAATACTTTTTGTAACAGGAATACATATCAGTTGAGTTTGTGAGCAATAATTTACACACTAATGAGCAGCTGTGGGCTAAAGAATAAAAAAGGGTGAAATGTTACTCTCAGATCTAGAATGAAAGAAAAAAGCACATAAAACTTCTCTTCAAATACACAGGTTGGTGATTTTTCATTGGAGAGTTAATGACAGCTTTTCTCTTTGTCTAAGAATAAGAGAATTTGCATTTTTCACTTAACAATTTCCTCTCTTACCATATGCATTTTCAGTCACCAGTCTGCTGCCCAAACATGAAGCATTATTACCAATGTGGAATTCCACTCCTGTCCGTTGTGTCCGTCCCATCCCCCGTCTCATCCCCCTGTCCCCCCAGTTTTAGTATTTGAGGAGCTTGTTTTGCTTTGTATTTGATCTGTGGAGATTTTCTCATTTTGATAAGGGAAAAACCACTGAGATCCTAGAAAATATACACAGCAATAACTAAATCTGAGTAAAAGAAAGCAGAAGAAGTATTTAATGATAATTAGAAGGGTAAAAATCCTATTTGTCAGAACTACATTTCTGTTCTTTCTCTGTGGATGCCCCTTCTGTGAGACATTTTTGGAAGGGATTAGACAGTATGCTTGCACAGCAGAGTGGATTTACTGGCATATGTGGTCACTTCCAGTCACGTGTTTCAGTTTTCCCTAGGTGAATTTTTGCTCCAAAGGGTACAATAACATGGAAAAAGTGATGCATGAAAGACCAAGATCAGCAGGAGTACTGGAATATGCACATAAAGATGCACACAAACACACATCTACCCATCTCATTCTGCAAGCTTTCATCAGGTCTGAGACAGCCAGTAAAAGGATCTTAGCACTATGAGGCTTTGATCATCAATCCAAAAATACAATCTATAAACGATAATCAGCAGACACATAAAGCAATAATTGACAGGAATTTCAAAGCAGTCATGATGCTGAAATGGATTAATGGACATAATCCATTGAACAGATTTTTGAACAGCACACATTTTTCAAAATCTGTCTTTCCACAGAAAATGCTCAGGAAGAAAGAGGAGCTAAATTAATCTGGTTTATACTTTGATTACTGGCACGTAGCCAGAGGAATGAAAACAGGGTCTGACCACTGGATGTCACTCTTCACTTAAACCTGGTTACACTAACAGTGTGTTTCTGGCAAAAGGAAATTTTAAGGGTTCCTATCACTGTATCCAAGATGCAGCATGGCTGGACCTTCAGAGAGTTGACTGGAGGTTGAAACCACTACTCTGCCAGCAAATTCCTGAATAACCTTACATAAGTTCTTCCCTTACTTTGCCTCAGTTTCCCATCCTGCAAAAAGCTAGTAAAATGAAACCACTCTTTTTACTGCTAGAAGATGGTAAGAATTAATAAAACAGAAGATCTGGGGCTGAGAAGAACTGTAAAATACTGTGACCAATATATGCACAATCAAGCAAATAAATATAATTTTTATAATAATTTGGTAGTATACTGCATTATATTATGCTGTATTATATTATAAATAACACACAGATTTGGACAGAAAAGATTCACAGTTTTAAGAAGTATAAATATTTACCAGTAGAAGCAAAATGTTTCATGGAATTATGATAATTTTTTTAGATCTAATGGAAAAGACTACTGAAAATAAAAATCTCTATCATATTCCATTTTCTCACCTCATTTCATTTCAGTCACTTCATCAGATTGTGCTGAAAACATAACAATCAGAATGCCAATACAGAATGTTTTGAAATTTACCAAGGTCTACTTATGAAATATTGGAGAACTTATTTCAGAAATTTTCTGAAGTGACTTCCCATAGTAACATGAGGTGACATGAGGAAGGAGACCTCTGTTTCAGCAGAGCCAGGGATTTCTAACCAGCAGCAGGTGGTCCGTGAGCAGAAGCCAGCCCCCTTCTGCCTTGCACTATCAAGAAATACATACCTCTTTCTCCCTCCTTGACTCCTTCAAGCTCTGACAACATTTTTAGAGCACCTTGCATGCTAGTAGTCCATTATTCCTCTGGGTGTTACACGGAACTGATTTTTTTCTAAAGAATCCAGATTTCCTTTCTCCTTGTTGCTGGGTTATGCTAGTAGAGGCTGGTCTCTACAAAGACGGCAAGGAAACAGCAGACAGGGATTCCTGGTGACCCCTCCAGGAGCCCCTGGCTGTGGTCCCCGAGTGACAGCAGAAGAGCTGTCAGCCCCACTAGTTGATCCAGGGGCCCACTGACCCGGCATCCTCACATGGACTGTAGGGCTATGGCGAACAGAGCCATGGGACTTATTAGGCCAGGAAAATCCTTCTGGATTTGTACAAGACATTATTCTTCAGGGGAAGAACCAGGAGGCATCATGGTGGCTTGAGGAGGAATGAACATGGAGGAGGAACAAGCACAGAAAAAAAGGTGATAAAAGGGGCCATCCCTGTGCAAACAGGGCTGGCCAGTACACTTATCTGATGTGTACTGTGCTAATGAGTGCAGTCTGCCTTGTCTTCTCATTAAACTCTAACTCTTCCCCTGGGTGAGGGACCCTGTTCCGTGTGCATGTGTGTGTACGGTGATCTACGTGCCAGCATCTGCCATGGGAACCACTCGTCACAGGGCCTGATACGGCTCTGGAAAATGTGCATGAAGATAACTTTCTCCTCAGGCTTTTTCTCAGCCTTAGCTTTGGTACTGTGAAATGGAAAAGGCTTTTGAATGTACTGCAGACATTTACAGGAAAATTAATTTCAGCAGTATTTGTCTGTTATAAATACAGAGCTTCCCACTTCTCGCTTTCGGAATGCAAGAAAAGTCGTCTTATCAATAAGCAAAAGGAATGGACATGAAGCCACAACTTCCCAATAGTTTTTCTTTGTCAAAAGTACATAGGTGATTTAGCAGAATTAACACGTGTACCAGATATAAAGACAAAACTGTAATGCTGGTAGTACCTTGCTTCCCAAAGAGTCAGAGCTGTCCTTGCACATTTGGTATCTTCTCCTACTCCCTGCTTATAGCAAACATGTTGAACAATGCACAATTAAGTGTAACAATGACCTAAAATATGACCAAGCCTTTCTCAGAAAACACACTGTGAGTATTATTCAATGGTGATGATGGCTGGGATAAACACCCTAGGTCATCAGCAACGTCATGTAGGGTAAGCGGCCAAACTCATTGCAACCAGTATCATGAAAAATGGGCAGGAAGCCAGAGGTTAAGTGAAACAAGTGGAACTGAATATTCCTTTGGTAACTGACCCAATGTATAGAAATACCAAACACACAATATAGCAGTTTGTTACCTTGTATTTCTCATTTCAAGAGAAAATTCCATTGAAATTTGTTTCCAAAATACTACCAGTCCTAAATTTCTGACAACAATGACTCAAAGCTAGACCTGAAATGAAAATATTAATATATCCTATCTACACCGGTCTTACTCTGTGAATCAAAGGCTCAGTAATTTGAACTTTCCCATTTCGTCTTTATTTACTTTCTCTTTTCTCAAAGAACAGAAATCCTATTATGTGTCTAAACTGATTGCTTATTGAGCATTTCCTATGCGACACTGTTAACCAGTCTACTGGCTGACACTCTCTTACATAGAATCTTCATTGCACTGGACAAATACCTTACCTATAAAAAAATATATACACGAAAGCACCAAAGTGGTTGAATGGTCTGTTTATTGTTAAGAGTTTGACCAGATTGTTTTTCCTAAAATCAGCCAAAGCACTGATTTTCTCTCTCATCGAACAGTAGAGATTTCCTATAATGGCATGTTTCCATTGAGAACACACGTAAATTCTGTCAGTGAGATTCAAAATCCCGGGCAATGAGATGCGCTCACTAATTCAACACTGGAAGCAGCAGTAACAAAAAAAAGCAAACCAAATAAAAAGAGGATAAATTCCGTATCATCTATAAAGGAAGAAACAGTAGGGGTTGCAGGCTACTGCCACAGATGGTGCGTTTACTGCCTTCTTCTGTGTTTCCTAGCTCCTACAGGATCCCAACAAGTGGAGAACATGAAAAACATTGCCAAACAAGGCACAAACAAGAAGAGTCTTCACAACATGATGAGTAATCCATATACAGAAGTAAACTGCCTCCATCTGACTGCTTTTTGAGCAGAGAGGGAGCAAACCCACTTGGAAAACAGAAAAGGAAAACCAAACTAGGTGGAAATATATTTGCCTCTTCTGATTGCCTGCAGAGGGACTGGGGTTGCTGATAAGCCTGAGTTGTGATGTGATGCTCAGTGTCCGGTCCTCAGCCCTGAGATTAATTATTTGCTTCTAGTTCTAATTTCCAGAGCTGCTGGCAACAGTCAAATTAAGCATCCCAAAGCACCTTTTCAGTTTCCCCTTCCTTACAGATTTGCAGCACGAGGTGTCTTGACACAGTTTTATCTATAGAAACCATTAGGATTACTCCAAATTGGCTGTAAAATTTGGTTTATACCTGTGCTGCCACGTCAAGCAGGTTACTAGGACACAAGGATGGTTTAGAGAAGCATCAACCCCAAACTTTATGTGTGGCTTCTGCACTGGACATGCCGCAGTTTTCCCTTAAACTTGTGTGTCAGCTTTGAAGACACTGTATCTGTTCCATATAAATACACTAATTTATTGAAAATATAATAAGGGAATCTGAGTGCTAAATATTACTTGTGTCTGTCCAACTGAAACCAAAGTTTGTGTTTCATAGCAGTCTATCATAAATAAAAATATCTGCATATGTGCCATCTTCTATTTGCTAATGTTGTTCTCTATAACCCTCATCTCTTTCTGACTGAACAGAAGCTCGAATTTGGCATATGATGCACTTCAGAAATGTAAAGGTTGTGGCTGGAACCATGAAATTTAATTTTAAATAAATATTACCCACCTACCATTTGAGAAAATGAAAAAGTCATAAACAGATGATCAGAAAGCTCCTCAGTGTGTTCAAACGCAAGCAGAAATGAGTTGTGACATGAACAGAACTGCTAAGCTGGATTCAGAAATGCCTGTAATGGTTACTAGAGGAGATTTAAAATACATTTGCTGGTTCTATACATGAGTACACTTGTATTTAGCAAATTATATATTTTTCACTACCCGCTTCTAAATGGGCTATATTGATTTTACTTTTGTGTTTATTTATTTGATACCAGTAGGAGGCATGAAAACAGAATTGGAAAAGAAGCAGAATCAGAGAATGTATGAAGATTTTGATCCACAAGAGCTGGCTTTCCAATAAACACCATGTTAGTTCAGCTCTTAAAACAAAATCTAATTAACTAAATAACACTGCTGCTTACAGATTATTCTAATCCTATCAGGAATGTAATAAAGAATGGCTTTACATGAAGTAGAGTACTTTTAAGTTATGTCAAGTAAATGGCACAATGCTTAAGTAAAACATACTTCCTATTTTAAAAGTCCCTTTTAGAAGACACTTTTGTTATTTCTGAAAGATAATTTGTAGTAAATCTTATTTTCAGGAAGAAACCCCCCATTTTTTGTTTTCTTTAGATGGCATTAAATTTCTCTCTCCACTGTTCCTGTTTTCCTTTGACCCAAAGAAAATAAATAATTTAAAAATACCAAATAAATACCCACCAAGAGCAACATTTTGTTAAAAGGAAAAATTGATTATCGCAATCTTCACAGTCTTCATCATAAAAAACCACAAGAAGAATAAAATTAGAAACCAAGTACACATCATGAGCACATTAAGCCCTCCCCCTTTCCCATACTGAGAACGCAAGGATTCTGGCATGGCCTAAGGAGGCTGCATGTCCATTACTGGAAGGAAAGAATTTACTTGTCTTGCAGGTGAACTCCTGTATTACATTCTAAAATCCAGTGGTCAATATCAGATCCATGCACTCAGGACAAGACTTATGCACATGGTTATCATCCCACTCAATACCAATCACTCGTGTTTGCACTACCACAGTGCTGTTCTTTTCCATGCTGGATGAAAATTGAGCCCTCCCACTATCATAGCAGCATCACTGTGGCATGAATCCTGGCTAGGAGAGCAAGGTGAGGATCCAGAACAGCACTCACATATATATGAAAAAATGGTTTTTTAGTTTTGGTGGGGTGGATATAACCCACTCCAGCTTCCTGCTACTCTTATTATGTCTCATTTTTTTTTAATCTGAAGCAGTAATCCAGATCCCCCTCCACTATCTCGTTCTCTCAGATCATATGCTGGGAAGCTGCACTCGCAGCACCTCACTATCACTTGGGAGAGGCTCTGCCCTAGCCTTGCCAGCTACCATTTGCTCCTGGTTTTCAGTCTTTTTGAAGCTACTTCTCTCACGCCTAATCGTTAGAGTTCCAGAAGTTCCAAGTGAGAAAGACAGAAGACGTTTTTACACATGCAGCCGAAGATAACTTTCAATACATCAGTAGGAAAGTGCAGTGAATAATTTTTCAGAAAGAAATTGCAATGGAATTTTAAAAATAATCCTCAGTAAATTCCAGTTACAGGAAAATTCAGTCTTTTAACATGCAGCTATTTTTGAGTTTTACGCACAAGAACTGTTTATGAAAATCAGTAGATATCCATTTTCTCCTCTCTTGCATAAGACTATAAACGGAAAAAGAGGCTATGCTAATGATTTTTTTGCATCATCTTTGCTGATGTCTGAGAGATTCACAGATAACAATTTTCACAAGACTTGTGAAATCAGCAGTTGCATTATCTGTCTGTCAGAGACAGATTCATGCCAACATATATTCTAATTTTGGGCATCCAAATGAGCAAACACTATGGGTTTTTTTTAGAACACGTCACATCACAGAGAGAGCTTTGCTGTTTGAAACATTCCTTTCCTTTGAATGCAGTTGCAAAGGGTCTGCAGCTCTCCCTGACAGAGAGTAATTTTCAAGGGATGTAGGAAGACAGCTGTTGTTCACTGCCCACGGAGAATGCAGCTCACCTCTCCCGGACTCATATCCCAAACACCCGTATCCACAGAAAGCCAACAGGTAGTCCCCTTGACTTCAAATACTCAATACTGGTAGTCCCATGGAGTGCTGGTATGAAAGAGAAAGTAGCAGCAAAAAGGTACTATTTAAATTTGTAACAGCAACAGCTCACATTCAATACCAACTGCTGTTTCCAGTAGGGAATACCATTCCCTCTTCATGTACAAAGTATTATCCTGCGCTTTGAGTAAAGCAAATAATTTCAAAGAATTAGTTCAGTCACTCATTTATCTGCTTGATGCCAGATGAAATTACATTAACCACTTCTCATATTAAGTATGTTTTCATACAGCTTAGTAAATGGTCTCTTGTCTCAGTGAGATTCAGTCAAGATCTTTTCAGCCGAGCCCAGAAACAGTGAATAAATCATATTAATTACACATTTGTCTAAAAATACCAATTATCTACTGCTGGGGACTCTGGCATGTTTTGCCTACTCAACATCTGTGTTGTTAGATTAAAATGTTCTTCAAGGCACAAACTGCTTTTATGCCTTATGCAACATTGACTGCATTGTTCATGCTTCTCAAATGAACAATATATGTTCTCCTGATTCATCAGTAGAAAATAGCTATCATCTATTAAAGGAATTTTTTCCCTCTCTGGTTTCAAGCAGCATTATAGAAGAAAGTATTCAGCTGTTAATATTTACTAGGAGAACAACTTTAGTTCTTTATTGTGGTACTTTCAGTTTATATTTAAGGTCTTGCTTAGAACAGGGAAATGGTTCATTTTCAACTGCATTGTCTATTGAGACAGATCAATTCAACTGAAAAGCTCGTAAAACATCAACTTAGAAACAGTGCAAGTCTTTCTGCTCCATTTTTTGTCATTAGAGCACCTTCTTTCAGAGTAAAAAATTATACACGTTGTGTGGCCAGCTAATGTGAATAAAAACCTCCTTTTTTTCTCCCACTTTTTGCAAACACAAGAAAGAACAGCATCTGTGTTAGGCATAGACATGAAACTGAATTTCTGCTGTCATAAATTTTGTATAGGTAGCTAAGTCATCCTGGAGAACGGAGTCTAGCAGGAGAAACCTCCAAAGTCCAAAAGCTTGGTTTTTTTTCTTTATGGGTGAAATACTGAATTCAGCAATTCCTGCTGGGACCATGACTATCACAAAATGATCAACAAATTCGTGCATGCACAAACATGTGACAGAGAGACTGACTGTAGCTTGGGGACGATGACATTTTATTCAATGCTGCAAGTAAGACAAGTAGCCAAACCATGGTTCCTTGTGTTCGTACATCTAGTCCTAAGTGAATTCTCCAGCTCTGTGGGTCGTGGGAGGTAAGGGAAAGATAAGGAAAGCAAGAAACTTGTGTTTGGTAGTGTTCTACACCCAGCCACTAACACAGTCTGCTTGATTGCAATACTTTTTATATTTATGTGCATATACATATATATATACACACACATGTATACAGAAATATCATGTTTTATATAGCAAAGAACTTACATACACCCACTCTACATTCAAAGGCTATTAATTTTGTTTAAAACTGCTTTATAAGTACAATGAGAGAGGAAATCAAACAGGAAGAAGCTGGCCAGAACTTTGCTGTTGGAGAAAGTTCTGTAATGCTCCAAAACTGAATTTCAGACAGAAGCTGCTACTCCTGGTATTTCTCGTTTTTTCTTCTCACTGCTATAAATTATAATCTAGCAACAAAATGCCTCACTGGTGGCTACCTTATAAGAATGTCTATGACCTGGGAAAATTATAAAATGCACAGAAACACCACTTTTTCTTCCACATGCTCTATAAACTGATAAAAAATTTAAAACTCAGGATAGTACTTCTACGTATATCGTGAGCAGCTGGCTGTTCCTGGTCTGATTTCCTTTCTCCACATTCAAAGTCAATTAAATAAAGTTGCATGTAAGCTCTTTTGTCAATTTCTGTAGGGTCCATTCAGTATGAACACCTTATTAATTACAGTTAACACACTACCCTGAGTGACTGCACATGTAGGTTATTCACAATTCAAAGGTGAAGCAGGTCATTGCCTTAGGCAGATTTACCATTGGATCGTTATGAAAACTGTAAAGAATACAGTGACCTAATGGCTGTTGTACCAATAAACTGATCCAGAAAGCTCTGTCATTACTCAGACTCCTGTGCTCAAGAGAAGCAGCCTTAGGGGATGCTGGTCCACAGAAGATACTTAAGTTATTCATCTGGGCCAGTCATTCAGCTTGATTCAACAGAGATTTTAGGTGACGCAGGTTTCATAGGTAGAACAAGATAGACTTGACAAAGCTGGGTGGTCAGAGATGGCAATTACATATAGGCATAATGAAGATGATGTAAGCTGAAAACTGTGAGGAAAATGAAAACAAAAAGGTCAGTTTTTTTCTTTTTCAAATCTGAGTTATTACTAGTTATGTAAAGGATGTTTCTTTATGAAACTTTTGCTTTGGATCGCCAAAACAGTAGTAACAAGGGATCCTGATATGCAACATTCACATTAATCTGCTCCACTGAGGTAATTTCAGTGTAAGGCAGAACACAACAAGCTCATTACAGGAGCATATGACATACGAGAGGCACATAAGGGAATTGGTTTATTCACCTCAGAGAAGGTTAAGGGTGGGAGATAACTACTGAATTCCACTATATAAAGGCATTTGTAGAAAGGACAATGTCAGAGTTTGCTCAGAGGCATGGTGAAAGGACAAGAGGCCATGGTCGCAAGCTGCAATAAGCAGAATTCGAAACATATGTGGGTAAAACAACACTGGGACGGGTTGCCCAGGCAGGCTGTGGTATATCCATCTTTGAGGATCTTCACAACTCAGCAATCTGACCTGATTTTGAAATTTGTCTTGTTTGTCAGAAGGCTGGACCAGATGACCTCCAGATGTCTACAACAGTGAAAAACATCTTCCTCATTATGTTCAAGACACCAGGTGGAGATAACCATCCTCACACACATGCATCCATAAAGAGGAAACAAAAAAGCCTGTGGCCTTGGAAGAAGGCAGCAATTCAAATATTGGTGGAATTACTCCAAATACCACTGGAAATAGATGAAGGGAAAAGACCGGCTACATGTCTGACATTCAGGGTGTTTATCACCAGACAGTCTGCCCAGTGCACAGAAGCTGCTTCAGGGAGGCAAAAATTTACTCTTTCGCTCATCCAGAACAGGAACGGGGACATGTCCCTCCGGTGTACTGGTACAAGCCAGCACGCCTACAGCAACACAAGTAGGGTAGGGAGGGCATGGTTAGTGCTGCGTGAGCCTGGCTCAGCCATCCAGATGGCTTTGGAGCAACACTAACCATAGGGATTCCAAGTATTTACTTCCTGGGAAAAAAAAAATAATCCTGAAAAGCAAAGTCTGTAGAGAAGACTAGAAGACTAATACAATTAGCTAGACCATCACATATAACTGAAAAATGTGGAGACTTTTGTGCAAACATGTATTGGTCTTTGAGTTGGTAACACTATTTCTGTCCGTATTTTGCCCCGTTTTAAAGAGGAAAGGCTTGAAAGTTGTCTGCCATTGGATGATACACACACTAGAATTAACATAACATATAATCACAAAAATTATTTCTTTCCTTATGCAAGATATGTTAAAAATATCAGTTTGGTTTGAATGGTTAACTGTATTTCCCAGTGGTACCTAAATGTATTTTTTAAGAGTCATAACTGTATTTACCTGGTTGTATGCTTTCTTTCACAGTATTTCTAAAGACTAACAGTTACATTCCTCATCTTGGTACCAGCACGAAGTTTTTTAAAGAAGCAAGAAGCAGCCAACATCATACAGTAGCCTGTTTAAAGGGGAAAAAGCATGCTTTAAAGCAATCAAAATGGAAATGCAGGCTGAATCAGACACAATTTCCAGGTTTGCCATGACAGCAACATTCCCCTATATTTAAACATAAGCAAATACAATGTAGCTCAAGGAAAAAAAAAAAAAGAGAGAAAAGAAAAAAGCATAAGTGGATAGACAAAGGATAATTTTTTTTCTCCTCTGTGTCCTTAGTCTGTGATAGGATTAAAGAATAATATCCAATCAACATCATCTTTTCCAATCCCTGGAGTATTATTTAAGATAATTCAGGTCCTGAAAATGTATGGAAATATTTCAGATAGATTACATGAACTGCTGGTTAGTTAGTAAAGACAGAGAATCTGAATAATCTCTTTGGGGAATCATCAGCTTTGATTTTCTTTCTTCTTCTAGGTAACTCCACAGAGGTCATTGCCTCTTACCCCTTGCAGTGAAGCACATCAGTTTTGGAAGGGACTATAACAGCAAATTATAAAAGAAACCCAGATCCTCCAAATTCATTATCTCCATTTCTGCTGTCATAGAAACTAGAAATCCAAGGAGACACAGGATCTGCTCTCTCTCCTGGCCTAAAAACAGCTGTGGCGTACAGATGTGAAACAAGATGTTAAATATGTGCTTCATCTCCATGTAAAAAGACACTACCATGCACAGAAAAAAAACCCCATATATATAAATTATAGGCAAAACACTAATAATTTATTCATATAGTGAGCACACTCGAGCAACCTCAAGTTATAATTATATTAAAATATAATTGAGAAGTACTTAAATTTTGTAAGCTCTTGCAATCATTTCAATTGCATATGGTTCCTCTTTCAGACACAAAATCCCTTTAATTTATTTCAGGGGAAAGAAGCAAATTAGTCCTTACTTTCCACTTAATGTTATCTGTTACTAATTGCAATCATTCCTTCCAGTGCAAGAATATGAAAAAGATAGAGGAGAACCACTTCCAAAAACCTTTTTAATGCCACTTCTATTCGAGGCAGTATAATGACATTAAAACTCTCTGATGTACTGTGCAAACGGGTAGAGATGTACTGTGCTTACTCTGACTACCCAGGGAGAGTGAAAGCAATAAAATATTGATGAGGTGGGATCTGGCAATGAAGAAAATTCCCTTTTTCTGAAGCAGCCAACTGTTACAACCTAATTCGCAGATCTAGCTCTCCACTGACAAGAGCCTTCAATGTAGCTTCCACTGACACAGAAAGTGACAGGCTTCAGAGCTGTGTCTCCAGCACCATCTCTAATGTCCTCACAGGCTACCCTGGCAGAAGATAAACAAAACAGAAACACTGACTGAGGGGGGCAGATGTTATCTGAACATCCTGCTCAAACAGCTACATCCGCAACGTTCCATGCATACTGTGAGATTTTTAAATTACTATTATTTTTTTAAAAAAGCAGGCGGAGAGCATTATGGAAAAATCGGGTCCCGATTAACAGTGTTGGCAGGACATTCACTGAGAAGTCCCAGCAGAAGAGGGTCTCCTGGGAACAGAGGGCAGCTGTGCTGGCAGCTACCACCTGGCCTTTGCTCCAGCAGCATCTGGGGAGCCAGCATCAGGGTCCCCAAGGGCCAGCTGGGGACAGGGCAGAGACACGTGTGCATCTCCTCAGAGCAGCCTCCACTGCCAGGGCTAGGCTTCCCAAGGAGCAGAACGCTGTTGACTGCAAGATGAAATTGGAGTAGGAGCTGCTGGTAGGGAGCTCGGGGAAATCACACATATGTGGTTGCCCTGGCAGGCAGAGAAGGGAGGGAAACACTTGTCTCCCGTGTTTCCAAGCCAGTAAGTACCTCCCCAATACTTCTGACGATGGCCCACACTAAGGGAGCGAAAGGAAGAGTCCCTGTTATACAAAAAAATATATAGAAATACTTTATACGTAATAAATTTCACTCATGTAAGTGTATGTGCAGGAGGAGGCAATGACATTTCATAAGCGGTTCCACCACTTTTTGCAACTCTGTTGCAAGAACTTTGTGAATTGGGCTCTAAAGTCTCTTGTGCAGAAGCAACAGTGGTCACAGAGATAACTTTCATACACGATACTTACTCTTAATCAACTTACCTCAGTAAGGGATGTCTTCAGTCCTACCTTCAGCTAGAGAGAAGAAGAATTACTGAACTGTAGCTGGAGCAAACCTGCATCTTATTCAAAGTATAGCATACCTGTAAACCAAAAAAAAGGCCCACCCCCCAAAAAACCCAACCAACTAGCTTTTTAGGAAATTGTAGTTGCTCAGACAAACATGCATGAGAAGGTTAGTTAACTCTATAAAGTAGCTGTGTTGGCTGGATAGTGAGGGGTGAGTTTAAGGACGCAGTTTCAACACAGGCAGCTCCCTGTTTCAGTTTCACTTAGGGTTCCCACTGTATGCCAAAAAACTTAATTGTGGTATACTGATGAACTAAGCATGGAAAGGACATACTGTGTATATGAAGGACTGAACATCAGAACTATTTGTTTCGAAGAGGTGTTTAAGATACCTGTGTATGAAGATCACAAATTGTAAGTGAAAAGTAGAAAAATACAGGGATATTCAGGGAAATTTAAACCAAGTAAAAGGAAACTAACCTGGGGAATACTTAACCAAAATTATTTAATTCCACATAATATGGAAAACAAGAACAAAATTAGGATTAGATATAATTCAAAATACTGTACCATTCACAGTTCTATTAGATGGGATTGCTGTATGTAAATGTTACGCTTCTGCAAATATGCCAAACGCTTACTGCTCAGGGTAAAGCTGAAACTTTTCCATAAATATCTTCTGTCAGATACTTGGAGCATTTGTATAAAGGAGGAAGCATTATTCACTGTCAGAGACAGGATGCTGTTTGGAACATGTTTTTGTCTATATGACACTTTATATTACCTTCACACGTAACAACTTCCACCTCTATTTCTCTGTGCACACTCACATTTCAACACTTAGGAAAAATTCCACAAACACAAGATGTGCTCACAAGGGGAGAAGCTATACATTAGCTTTACCAAAGGCACAGGATTAACACCATCAGGTTAAGAGATCTCAGAAACTTAAGCCTCTTTACATCCAAGTCTGTTTAGGACATCTGTACTGCACTTTCACTCCCCGCTCCAAAATTTCATCATGATCCACTTTGCAAATGGCTGGGCTGCATACTTTAGGAAAATGAAAGAAGGGAAATCATAGGACATCTACAAACAAGCTTTCAAGGTATTTACACACTAAACAGTCATTCCTAGAAATCTGTACAGGAACTGTCATTGATGAGCAGATACCTGCAGCACTAGCGATCCTCTGGGTACTCTACACCACAGAGATGATGGTGGTGGCACTTGCGGATGCATAAAAGAGGATGACATACACAGCACCTTCACTCCCCTCAAATCCAGTGCAAGGGGTGTTCAGCCTGTACTGATAGCTGAATAAATAGTGTAGGTTATAACCAACACTGGCATCCTAGTGGATAAGGTACCAGTTTCTCTAAAAGTGAAAAAAAGGGGTATAAAACTAGTGCAATATCCTTTCCCTCCCTGAGCATCCAAGCAAAGCTGGTCTTGAAGAAGGTAGCACTGCTTCAGTGGCTGAGACGGAGACGTTCCTCCAGTGCACATGCATTTGGTGTGAGGGGAAGAATACTACTGGAGAGTCCCCCAAGGACATCAGGGAGCAATAAGCTATCAAGCCATCTCACGCACATATGTATCCACAACCTGTGGCCTTCAAGCCACTATTTGGCAATGCAAGTCAATTAGTGCTTAGTATTGCATTTTTTAAATGGAAATTGTTGTTTCAAACAATATTTGAAATGTCATAACACTTGTGAGATCCTGTCTCCCTGAAGAGCTCTGTACACAAGATACATTCCTTTTGGACACCATGATGATAAATGAGACAGCAGATTTTGTTTGAAGAGAAAGATTTTTGGAGAGGGAGTAGAGAAATGAATGTGGAAAGCTTATTTTTGTAAGATGCACAGAATAGTGGTATGTCTTATTCAGAATGCCATGAAAGAACGCGGATGAAACATTGTAAAATATTTACACAACACAGCTTGCCTTCCAGGAAAAAAAAAAGAAGATATGGGTAAGATCAGCAGAAATGAAGTGGGCTGACTGAGGGATGTGATCCAGTATTGCTGGCTGCTATATGCTTTGCATGCTATGAGAGATCATGAAAGATGCACACACTTACATGAAGGTCACTTTTGCAGAATGCAGTGCATTGTTCATTTCTAATTCCATCTGCTTTTTATACTTTGGCTCTGGATTTGATTTTCAGTCATGAAGCAAACATTTAAAACATACTTCCTGTTTCTATGTGTCTTTGAAACATTTATTATATTGTTTTTTTCAGTTGGGAACAAACCCACGAAGATTTCTGTGCTTGTAATTTTTAAAAAGTACGCTAACTTTCTCTAAAATGAACATTTATAACAGGCACTACCTTTATTCATTTCTGTGAGAAATGAAATCATAGAATGGTTTGGGTTGGAAGAGACCTTATAGATCATCTAGTGCCAACTACCCTACCATGGGCAGGGATACCATCCACTAGACCAGGTTGCTCAGAGCCCCATCCAGCCTGGCCTTGAACACTTCCAGGGAGGGGACAGCCACAACTTCTCTGGGCAACATGTTGCAGTGCCTCATGAACCTCATAGGAAAGAATTTATTTCTTATTTCTAATCTAAATCTACCCTCTGTCAGTTTCAAGTTACTCCCCCTTGTCCTATCACTCCACGCCCTTGTAAACAGTCCCTCTCCAGCTTTCCTGTAGGCCCTCTTCAGGTACTGGAAGGCTGCTATAAGGTCTCCCTGCAGCCTTCTCTTCTTCAGGCTGAACAGCCCCAATTCTTTCAGCCTTTCCTCATAGAAGAGGTGCTCCAGCCCTCAGATCATCTTCGAGGCCCTTGTCTGCACTCACTCCAACTGGTCCATGTCCTTCTTATTTTGGGGGCCTCAGAGCTGGACACAGTACTCCGGGTGTTGTCTCATCAGAGCAGAGAGGGAAAATCACCTCCCATGACTCACTGGCCACTCTTCTTCTGATGCAGCCCAGGATACAGTTGGCCTTCTAGGCTGTGAGCACATGTTATGGGGTCATGCTGATCTTCTGGTCAAACAGCACAACTGAGTCCTTCTCCTCAGGGCTGCTACCAGTCGCTTCTCTGCCCAGCCTGTATTTGTGCTTGGGATTTCCTCGAACCACGTGCAGGACCATGCACTTAGCCTTGTTAAACTTCATGATGTTCGCCCAGGCCCAGCTCTCAAGTCTGTCAGGGTCCCTCTGGATGGCACCCCTTCCCCCCAGCGTGTCAACCACAGCACACAACTTGGTGTCTTCGGCAAACTTGCTGAGGGTGCACTCAATCCCACTGTCCATGTCGCCGACAAAGATGTTAAACAGCACTGGTCCCTATACTGACCCCTGAGAAACGCAATTCGTCACTGGTCTCCACTTCGACATTGGGCTGTTGACAGCAACTCTTTGAGAGTGACCATGCAGCCAATTCCTCATCCACCGAGTGGTCCATCTGTCATATCTGTGTCTGTCCAAATCTTCATTAGGTTTTGAGTGAAGGAAAGGGGGGCATGAGCGGAAGCAACAATTTCCATAATAAAGGACTGAGGAAGCTTGAAAAAACAGAGCTTAAAAGTAATTTTTAGCCTTGCTTTCTTTGGAACTCATTTTACAGCTGGAAGAGAGCTGATGCTCAGTATGTTCTCCTCACAATACTGACTTGCATGTTTACGTTTTCTTCCCTGTACCCATGATAAAGACAAAAAGGCTGCTTAGGTCTTTCACTTGTATTCCAGTGCCTTGTCTTACCTGCAGTTTTCCTTCAACTGCTCTTTTTAAAACTAATCTTTGACATTTTCTTTTTCGTTATCACTTACATGCTCTCTTCTTTTGATGGTCCCAGATTTCATACCCTCATTCTTTTCTTTTTTTAAACTCAAGACTTTTTCAGAAGAGCAAAGGTACCTCCGATCTAAGTCAGAAAGAGATGTCAGAGTCTGTACTTTGGCATCCTGACTTAAACACTGTTTCTGCCACCCTAACATACCAAAGAAAACGAATATTTGTGCAAAGTGAAACAGTTCCAATGAGAAGTTTGATCATTTATGGTCTTAATAGCTGTAGTCTGGCTTTTGGCTTCATTAAAACCCTAGACCACCTGGATCTAGTATAGCTGCTCACAGTGCAGGACACTATGTCTGGTTGTGTTTGGAAAATCCTGTCCTTCTTCACATATTCATGGAAGATGTGAACACACATTTGAGCACAGCAGGAGTGGAAAGACTGTGGATATTTTGCATATGAGGTTCTTAGGATGAATAACACTGAGATAATGTTTTACAACTTTTTAATATTGTAAAAATATCATTATTCTGTCTGGTAGGCATTAGTTGGGATAATACTAAGCACTAAGTTCTGAGGATTATTAATAGCTACTGCTGTATTAAAATCCACTGTAATTCTGCCTGAGTTTAATGAGCAGACATTTATAATACAGGATACAAGTCAATTAAATAAAAATAGAGTTTCTTTTGATAGATGGAAACAGAAAGATTTGTGCATACAGAAGGAATAATTCATATCATATAATGAGTAGAGTTTTCCTTCTTCTTTCCTCAGCAATCAGCATTCTTCACTCCTACGGTGGCAGTGGTTCATACATGGGAAAAAAAGGATAGGTTAGGGAAGACGACCAATAGGTAAGAGGGGATTTTTAGTCTATGCAAAATTTCCGCTGCCACTGCATAACTATTATATTGCACATGACTTTTGTGGAAGCTGCCTGCCTTCCTCTTTGCTATCATCTCTGCTCCTGACCTATCCATAGATGGATACAGCCATAACTCTCCTTTAGAAGTAAGAGGTTTAAGTCCTGGTTCAATAATGACTTAACCTATGCAACATAAAACAGATCCAGCAAGAATAATTAAGAGACATCTGTGAACAATCATCAGACTAGCATTTGCTTTGACCAGAAATACCTTCATGTTAGTTAAATCGCATGTCAAGTTTTTGTTCAGCTATTTGGTATCTTATCAACAATGCTCTTTCCTTTTTCTCCTTTCCAGCACACAGTAATATAAAAAACAAATCTTAAAAAAATCAGAAGATTTGTGTCCTAACTAAAAATTACAGTTCTCCTGCAGCAAAAAAATGAGAAATAATCCCTTTTATTATGACATGGTTTTATGTGATGCTAATTTTTTTTTAATAATTTTTCTTCATTTCCACAAAAATAGGTGTTCTGGTAGGGAGTCAGTTTTCACGTTCATATACCTAAAATGAGATTTCTCTTTTAAACCAAATGTTGCATTTATAAAGTAGCTCAAAACATAGCCATGTGCATCTCTTCCTTGAACACAAATAACCAGTTTCATCACTGCAGAAATAAAGCAATGCAGGTAATACAACCACTATTCTCAGGAAGCCCTTTTGCTCTGGCTTTGAGCCAAAGTATCACCAAAAAGGCTGTCTTAAAAATGATAATGAAATAATAAATTCAATATTGCTGGAAACCCTGTGCTGCTCAAAATGATAATTAAAGAGCATATATTAAAATATCACTACTTCATGGACCTGTAAGTATATGACAAGTAAAATACTTAGCTTACTCCTAGAATAAAAGTAATCCTTATATTGGTAGGAAATTTGCCTCAAATTCTTGACATAGCACTGGTTTTGCCAAAGAATTAATGTGTTATCATATGTAAGATGATAACACATTTTTAATCCATTCGATCTCTTTAAAAATTGAAGGTAGTTCTGAGAAACCTTCATTTTATACCTTGAAACTAGAAAGCAAGGACTTCCTTTACGACAAATTTACAGGTACTCTTAGACGACATCTCCCTAGAGGAAATCACAGTTCAGTTCTAAGGAGATCTGTGCTAAAAAGGATGCTACTTCACCAAACACACAAATAGAGCTCCCTATATCTGCAGCAATGATAAAATCCCCACATATAGAAGAATGATGTGGAATGTCAGTAAATAATGTTGGTAGAAAGGTGTCTTGACAAGCCAGACTTTACCACTCTGAGACTATGGTAGTACATTTTGTTATTTAACTAGAATAATTGGAGAATACCAGGTTGGAAGGGACCTCAAGGATCCTCTAGTTCAATCTTTCTTGGCAAAATCACAGTCTAGACAAGATGGCCCAGCACCCTGTCCAGCTGAATCTTAGAATTTTCCAATATTGGGGAACCCACCGCTTCCCTGGGGAGATTATTCCAATGCCTGATAATTCTCACTGTGAAAAATTTTCCTCTTATGTCCAGTTGGAATCTCCCAAGGAGCAACCTGTACCCATTACCCCTTGTCTTTTCCACATAACGCCTTGTAAAAATGGCAATGGAGAGAAAATCCTCAGAAGGAGGAAAGTGCTCTGAGTTTGCTTTACCTTGTTTCTTGTATCTGGTTAAGCTAACAGCATTTCAATGGAGCAAAACAAAAATTTGCTTTCAGTGAACACTGACGAATCTCTACAGGATGCTGTAGAGATTCCTAGTGCTTTTAACTCACTGATGATGCTTTTTGGGGACATTGCTGATATTTTGAGGTCTGTGCTGCTTGCTATGTTTGAAGCTATGTTTAAAGCATAGCTGCTTGCTATATTTGAATAGGACATGGGTAGATTAGGGCTGGTTTACGCTCCTTTATATTATTTCTACATAGTACACATACATGAAGGTTAACCATTTCATCTCTGATTTGTGATAAACACATACGACATCTGAGCAAATCAATAGATACAAAGAAGTACTGTCCAATTTTGGGAGGAGGCAAGAGATGATTTTTGCTTAAGGACTACTGGCTACAGGCTTTTTGTCACACCAGAAAGAGACTTATGACCTTTTAAACAAGGTATCAATTCTATTTCTATGGATATGTTGCACAGTGTTCCCTATAACTGAGAGCTATGAAAATTATTCTAGCCTACATTTGATCTCAAAGAAATAATTATTGGAATTGGAGCCATTAACTACCTATTCAACCAAAAAAATGATAATTTTAGTACTTTTCTTTCAGTGTAACTCACTTAAGCTGTATTTTACATCCTGTTCTACATTTTCTGCACACACAGAACAAGAGATCTTCAAATCTTGGTTTCTAGTTGATCAGCTGATATCCAGATATTCAAAATACTTGGGCTGTTCTCATCAGATAACACAATGACACTCAGTGATAACACTCTATGACTGTATTTACATTTCAAAGTCAGCACTACAAATTCATAGAGACTTGCATATACTAAATACCAAATCAACGGGGTTTCCCCTCTTCAGAAAAGACACACGATGACTGTTCTGTCTTCCAGGAGGTGAAAGACATCACTATCTCATTTACTTCCAGATTATATCCTCCCTTAGGCATGAGCCTTTCTTCTCCCATCGAGCACTTCAGTAACCCATTCCTCCACTTAGAAGAAAGAGTATTTACTTGTGAAAGGTGGTAATAGAAAAGATCTTACACTTTCTTATCAAAAAGCAGTATTCACATGAGACTGCCATGTCAAACTCCCATAATCATCAACATTAAAGGAAGTTTGATGGGATTCAAAGCAAAAAGCTTTCACCAGGAAGGACTGGAGGAGCAGAGGCTCAACAAGTTCAAATACCAGACTGGTCTGAGAACACTTGTGGTTTTTTCTACAGCTTATAGATGCACCATAGTTACAACAGAAGTTAGTTCAGCAGAAAAAAAAACCATACGTGTATTCCGAAAAGAAGTCAAATAACTTGGCAGAGATCCTGGAATTATTATCCTGTGGAAGAGGAAATCTCTTTGTAGGTAACTCAGAATAAATTGACTACAGGCTATCAAGATTATGAACTTACAAAGAAGCTGTCCCTCACAGGATTTAAAATACAGACAGAGAGCATAAGTGGACACAACAGATACCACACAAAATATTTTAATAAATATTTTAATAAATATTTTAATAACAGGTAACAGCATAGTAACAACTGTTCAAGCTGGACCACTTAATACAGTGAGCACTGTATTATATTAAAATTCATGTATAATATCCTTATTTGCAACTAACTCTTGCTGTGGTATTTTTAAGTGAATCAGTTCTGCAGCCAGTTCCAAGTTTCATAGCAAGCAAGTACAGCTTCCCTGGAGAGCCAGAAATCACCAACTCCTTGAACAAGTAGGGGAAGCAGCAGGGTTTCAGCTGTGCTGCTCTGTGACACAGCTTGCAGTATGGGTTATACAAATACCCAGTTTCTGCATTGATCTCTCTGTTTCTTTCTTAATGCTTTCACTGCAATAATTTTAGACTCCTTCGTATATTATGTTTGTACAATGCCAGTCACAACAACGTCCTGCTGAGTTGTAGTATTAATGCATTTTTACAATGTCAGTGTTCAAAAAACAACGGCCAGCATGCAGAACTGCATCTGAATGCCTGCCTGCAAACCCCAGCCTTCAAAATTTAAGAATTCCCAAAGTATTCAGCTCTATGACCTTCCTGGGTATGCACTGCAAGACTGCCCTTCTCTTCCCCAGCAGAGATCTCTCCCCTCACTCCTCAAGGACAGAAATGGAATAAAGAAGGCTCCAAATGCTCCTTTCTAGGGGAAAAAAGCAGCATTTGCCAGTGGCTAGCACCTTTCTTATTAAGAACTTAGGATTTACAGAATTCTCATTTTTCTAGCGTCACACAGAAAACTGTCCCTGCACTCTCATACTTCCCTCCAACTAGGTAGCTCACTCATGGACAGAGAGAAGCAATCTATCTCCTTGTCCGTACTTTCTAACAAAGGGCTGCCGTGTCACTTCTTCACTCCTGTGAGAATATAGAAAAACACACTGACCACCTTCAGGTTTGTTAAGGGGCCTCAGGTCCTTCGGTTATACTTTTTCACAAAGGGCACAGGAAGATAAAATGTCATGTATTGCAGCTGCACAGTGAAGAAATATTTATCTGTATTTGTAAATGATTTGTGCAAATTCCCATAGATTTTAGTGAATGGTCCTTTTTTTTTAAAAAAATAAGATTAAGTGAGGAGAGAAGAGAAAGAAGGGAATAGTGTCAAAGGTAAAAACTCCTACCTGAAGAAAACCCCAAAATTCACTGCAAAACACATGGAAATAAAGCTATTACTGTAGATACACCTGTCTTTCTTCTTCTCTCCCTTTGAAACAATTATTTGTGTCCAGGATCTTTTAAGACAGTGATGTCTTCGTATTAACTGCTCTAACAAAATCACAGTAACATCTGCCATATGCTTACTTGTTCATACCAGCACTGCTGTTAATCCATCTGCCGGTCACAATTTAAGATGATTTAAAGAGAGAGAGACGCATCTGTTTTTCATTGCTTATCCAGTCTTAGTGTCCTTGGTAATAACATTTTGACTACTGATAAAATGCATAGAAAATTAATTGTATTTACATATTGAACTTACATACAGGTAAACTGCACAGTATGTATGTATATGTCTGCACCCACCTTTTGTACTCTAAACAAATATATAAAAACAGGTTAAGGAAGAAAGGTCAAAAGAAATCGTGTGTAAAAGTTGGCTATTTTAAAATTAAGTTTATCAGATGTATTTGACATGAAGCTGCACCGTTTACAAATAGCAACACCAAGTGTTTTGACTTGCTAGCTGCGTAAGAGTGGTGTGACACAGTGAACAGTCTGGCCTATTAGGATTTATGATTTCAGAAGCATTTAAAAGTCTGGTCAAAACTTAAAAAAAAGGGACTGACATGTCATACTGCCACAATGAACAAACAAGGGCAACCATAGCAATGTGCCCACTGACCCTAACAACATCACTTCTGGCTGCTGCTGCTCAAGAAGAAAACTAAGGAGTGCAAAAGCCCCAAATCAAAATACAGGTTATTAGAATGTAGAAATTTTCAGGCATGGATCATGAACTAGATTCTTGGGCAATTATTATACAGTAAATGGAATATAACTGCTTTCTATAATCAGACACGAAAAGAATGCATGTGGTTGGGAATTATTGCATGTTGCTGATGGTAATCCAAGGTACGTTGTGCACACCAGAAGAACTTACAGGCCCAAGAAATGCAACAAATCACTGGAAATGCACTGCCCAGAGTATTTCAGTGCTAATACAAGTATCAAGGTAAGGAGGGAGGTGAAAGCAAGAATATATTGGGCTGGTTTGCCACTAAGAGGAAATGACAATACACAGGATATCCAAAATGCTAATAAAGCAGACTGAATTTGTTTCTTTGGTGGAGAGGAAGCATCCGATTTTCACCAGTGCCTGCAGAAACAGAAAAAACCTTAAGTGCAAAGGATCATATGAAGGAAGGAAGGAGCTAGTATCAAGCACTTGCTGTATCACACAAGCATGCTTTCAACAGAACTCTGAATAGTCTCCCATGAAAAGGCATACATTAAAGCTGTGGTTACTTTCCTGCTTTAATCTAGCAAAAATCCAAAAAGGATGATCACATTTTCTCTCGTCCCAAGTAGCTCACTCCCATTGCTTCCCCTTGTGCTGATAAAAGCAGAAATCTCTCCAAGCTGGATCTGTCACTATAAAAGATGGTGTCATGAGCATCTGGGAGATGTTCTCAGATACCAGCTTCAAAACAAAAGAGCAGACAGGGTTAGATGCAGAATACTCATGCAGGACTCTTTGGAAAAAAAAAAAAAAGAAATTAGATAGTTCCGAATCTAAAAAGTTGTTTCCTCATATAGGCTGAAAAATATAGTTGTCTGATCTGAAAGAATCAACTAAAGCCATTTTAGGTAACATTGAATGTTTTGTTCCTTTGCTCTTTGTCGAACAGGAAGCAAATGTTGATCAAGATGAGAGTGGGCACAGAATTTGGGTGACAGAAAAAATAAGCAGTCTATGTCAGGTACAAGGCTTGTCTAATATGCCTGCAAACTCCTGTGGCCTGGTGTCTTTGCTCTGCCCAAGCTGAACTGGCCCTAATGTACTGACTTCTTATTATTTATTAATTCTTAAGTTGCACTTAATAAATGACAATTTAATTTAGCTTTTGGAAATCAGTAAATATACCCTCAAGGGAAGTAGTTGTTGAAATATAAGCTCATGTCACATGGCGGGGGGGGTGAACATTGGACGTTTATGCTTTTTTTTTTCTAACTGATGTTTATACTGCTTATTGACTTACATAAGAATCTTATCTTTTTAAATAAAAAGAAAATTTGTCCTAAAAATTAATCACGTTTTAATCATAATGAATAAAAATGTATTTCATTAAACAATAAGCAATTTATTAAGACCCCATCTGGATAATCTGCAGGAATTTACCAGTAGTTACTTATTGAAACACAAAATAAAGAAAGATGATATAATAATCTAATATTCACTGGAGGACCTTTTGAACTGAGGTTTCCTGTATGTCTCAGGAGTCAGCAGGGGAAGGGGTGGGATCTAAGGTTTGTTCTTGAGTAGGAAAGAATTTATGAAATCTCAATGCTTCTGGCAAGATAAGGAAATTATTTTCTGTTCAGGTCTACTGAGGACTATAACAATAAAAAACTGCATGCTAGAAAAACATCAAGAGGAAAAAAAATGCCAGAAAATATAAACAGAACATATACCCCATGTGCAGAAGAAGCAGCCAAATGTTTTATACTCAAATACAGCTCATCATATCCAACATATGTACACAAAGCAACCTAATGCTGGTTTAGTAGCTGAATATTAATATTTAGAAATCAAGGTAAAAAGAGGTACGTCTCACAGACAAAATTATGACCTGAAGAAATAACTACCATTCTATCACAAATAAAGTATGATGTCATACCAAGGACAAAAGTCTGCCTTATAGATCACATGTTACACAGTAAACAGCCGGAAATGTCTGATTTACAGGCCTTACAGGAAAAAACTGCAAACTGAGAATGTGCAACAAAGTGCATGTAACCTGAAAAGACAAGTCATCCAACTGGAAAAGATGCTCTATAAAAGTAAACCATTCCACACAAAAGCAAATGCTTGGTACAACAGAAATTCGTGGATTTGTGGAGATTTGCATTCTTATAACAAAGGGAGAAGTCAACCACCAACAGATGTCATAAATCTTCACATTGTGGGGTTTTAGGTAAGACAATCAAACAAAAATTAGTTTCTTCAAACTATGTCTCATGATAGTCCATAAGGTGATAGCAAAGAAGTCAACTGTTTCTTCACATGCTTTGTGCAACCCAATGAACTGGAATCATTGCCAGCCTCCAGAACAGTGTGCAATTAGCACAGCTGGGGCTGCCAACTGATTTGAGCTGAAGCACGTATCTTACAAATGAAGTGCATGAATAACCAAAGACCTACAACCCTTGACAGCTGAGATCAGTAGCACTATATTTGGACTAGCCTTCTTCAAAAGAGCACTGAAAAAATTTGCATCACTCAAAAATTTTCACTTCATAAAAGGATCGTGGAAGCCTTCTTGTCTTTGCTACTTTCAACACCCAAGAAACAATCACAACTGAGGTGAATTCAATACTATCTATGCTTTAATGCACCAAATGGATAAGAATGTTAGAAGTCCACTAAGAAAATACGGTACCACATTTCCTGTAAAATGATGCATAGCAGACTTGTGAGAGAGACACTTCTCAATAGTAGCTCAAAGTGAAAGTTTTCAGTTGGTCATAAATTATTCACAGATAATTTCACAAAAATAGATCACATAAATTCTATAAAATAAGACACTACATCTTAGCAGAACTGTGTATAATCCAGATACAGGGAAAATGGTGCCATTTGATTCTGACCTTAGTGTAGCCTGTACAAGCACCTTCTCTGATCATCTCCGTAGAATTTGTGATTTTGATCTGGAATATTGCCAGATCCAGCCATGTTTGAATATACCACACAAATTCATCACACTAACAATACTATTCTGAATAATGACTGCTCCTTCATCTCAGCAGCAATATATCAAGAACAAATGAAATTTATAGACTAATACCACAAAGGAAAAAAATTGCTATCTTCCACGATTTTTGCTAGTACATTATTACCTTATGAAAATTCAGACAAGTGAATAAGTAACAAAAATATTGTACAGACTTATACAAAAGACCTACATCAGGCAAAAATAATCAGTCTCAATAAGAAATGAAAGCTGAAACTACTTTGTAAAAATCCATCTTGTAGCTTGGGGAAACAGTTCCTATTCTGCAGCTGAAAAACTGAATGTGATATATTACCATATGAATAGAGTAAATCTGAATGTGCAGAGTAGATTTACTATATGAAGAACGTACGTGATGGTAGAAGTATCATATTTAACTCAGCATCACCCTTCTAATCTTTTCTCTTGCAGGCTTACTATTTTACCTTAATTTTAGTCTGCAATCCTTATACTGCAGCTTCCTGAAGCAGACATTATCATTCATAGCAAATGATGGGGTAACCTTAATTTGGAGAATAATCCTTTGAAGTGCACAAATTAACGAAAAGAATTCAAACACGAGCCAAAGGTAGGTACTATCAGGTGTTTTGGTTTGTTTGGGTTTTTTCTGCTGTTATCACTATCTGCTTTTTAAGAAATGCATGGTTATTTTATTTTTTTGAGTAAATATTATCATCTGTGTCAGGCACAAAGAAAAGCAATCAATATACCACTTGTTATGCATTGCATTATCTTTTTGGTTTTTTAAAGGCCTACTTTGCTGTTAGCCCTGAAACTGTTCTTGGACTTCATTTTCAAATCACCATTCATTTTTTTATAATATAATTAATTTTTCTAGCTTCATATCCCAAGACCACAGCAAAACTTTTGTGTCATAGGTAGAGGTAACCCAGAGTCTGCAAAATGATAGAGGCAGAAATCTGGGCCTGATTTCCCCTAACTTCTGTTCTGCAATTATGTGGTTCCAGGCAGGAAAACTGCAAGGACTGTAAAACAGAAAAAGACAACATGCTACCACTGGAGCCAAAACCAGCCAAGGCTGCAACTTAAAATAACGCACATTCTCTGATACAACAGCTCTCCATGCTGTCTGTATAGGTATCTGAGTGAAGTTTCTCCAGACTTGGAAGCAAGAGAAAGAGGCAAGTATTCAATTTCAGGTTATTAGCATGTGTTTCTTGGGGTAGTGTTACCATTTCCTAACAAAAAGTCATTCTGAAGAGAGTGAAAGGATTTCTCTTCATTCTTTTCCCTTAGGACAAAATTAGAGTTTAGGTTAAGCTCATTTTGTTTAGACTGCTTTTCATTTGTTTGTTTATGCACACATACTGGGTATGGGAAATACAGCATCTTGTTTTATTCAGCTCAGTTACATGTATCATTGTGCGATTGCTGCAAAGATTAAGAACAGGCAGATTGTTATTATTATTGCTCTTACATCCTGATGATAATTTTAATTTAATTAAGGTTTCATAAGTATGTATCTAACTTTCACATTTTAAAAGAAATTTCTAAGGTAGCTATATCAGAAACTCTTCATTTTCTTTGCCAGAGACTCATAGCTCATAAATAGTTAATTTATATCTTCATTCTGCATGGTCTTGGAGACAGTAACTTAAACTTGTCATCTTTCACCGTGAAGGTTTAAAAAAAAAAAGCAAACAAAAAAAAACTCAACAAAGAATGAATTACCTGTGCAAACCGTGTGTTCTGTCACAAGCAAGCATTAGGTCTGGGCTGGAACATGCAGATTATTAGGTAAACTTTCTTACCATTGAAATACAGGTCGTTCAAAGCTGACAAATACATACCCACCCCAAATTATTTATGTAATGTGCAAAACATTAAATTTGCCCAAGACACAACTGTGGGTACTTAGTGATTACATGAATGCGCTGAACCTTATTTTTTACATTCCATCAGAAAAAGCTACATAGTCCATCTAACACTACACTGAAGTATCGGTTCAGTTTACCGGCTCACAACTCATAGAATCACCTATTGAATCATTAATGCTACCTTTTTCTTCCTTTGAGTTCTCTTTCAAGATTTCTTAGTCAATTAATCAGTCTTAAATTTGTTGGCTCTTACAACATGGAAGCACCACAAACTAGAGAAGACACTGTTCTGGAGTCCTACTACTTTTCCTGAGTACAAACCCAAACACCAGTTGGTAAAATATTGAAAGGTTATGTTTCTTAGCATCTAATTGTCAATGGTAATAATGACTACTGGTAGAGCACATTATATTTAAACACACCAAATGATACAAACAGTAACTTAATTAGGAGTCCAACAATTTTTTTTTTACCTGAATTTTACCAGAACTGCTATATTTTGTCATAAAACAGACGATATATTTACTAACAAAAACAATATTCCTCTGTCTCTGTTTTCATTCAAATATGGAGGAGGAAATCATCCTTCTAATTCACTGCAATGAGTTTTTGTTTTCACCTCCTGTTGACAAAATGTTTTAAAAAGAAAAATGAGATCCATTTCTAGCATCTTTAAAGAATTCAAAGCCATTCAAAAAATAAATCATATGATCTGACCTTCAGTATATTGCAGATCTCTATATTTAGCTGAGTTATTATTAATAATAATAACAACTAATTAATACACATTCATTCCTCACAAAACCCTTTGTCTTATGCCAAAGGAAAAGAACAGCAGAGCTCAAAGCATCATTGATGCCCAAGGCCTGGTAAATAACTGGTGAATAACTCGTATGTCATCTGGCTGGATATAGCTGCATAAACTTAACAGGTGATTAATCTTCCATGCTTCACAAATGTAATTATCTGACTAGATCTTCCAGCTTTTGAAATAAATGCAGGTGTTGCTACTACAATACTTCAGAAGGAATCCTCTGTGATCCTTCAGAACTGATTGTGAGTTAATACTTTGCTTCCAGGTACAGTCACTAGATTATGTTTCAAGGAGAGGCAAAGAAAAGGAAAACAGCCTCTGGCCAGTTCCTGGGAAGAGAGAAGAAGGAGGAAGGGGAGATAATCCTTCCAAAGCAATTGAAACCACCTTGAGTCAGAAGACTTGAGTTTCAGTATCTCAGTACAGAGCTATAAGCAGGCTGGAAACTTCTGAGGACTTCTTGTTTGCTCTGCTGTGCAAAAATATATTTGGTGGATACAGATTTTATTTTCCTTCTAGCACAAGCCTAATAGCTATACTTTTGATCTCTTACATCATATAGCCTGCTTGAAACTGTAGCTCCAATCATGCTAAGGTGCAATGTCATAGCTAGCATTATGACTACAAGGCGAATACATCCAGCTCAGCTACAGCTGAGTGATTCCTCAGCAGCACTGGTTTATTAGTACACAGTAGGCTTAAGAGAAAAACACTTCAGGCGATGGAATGTGTAGCAATAAGAAAAAAAGAGGCCTGACCTACAAACAAACAGCAACTGATGGGTATGAGCCCCAATAACAATACTGAAGGAACAATTCTTAAGCTTTTCAGAAAGATACCACACACGTTTTCCTTCAAAAATGCAACAGCAAGGTTGATAGTGTAGGGAAAATACTGAATTTGTATTTTCACTAAAGTAGAAAAACTTTCACTTGTATTTTCCATATTAATACCTTGATCTATGCTTCAAACACAGTACAGCTCCTTGAGAAAAAGCCACAGTCTAATGGCTGCTTAGCAGTTTACCCTGAAAATTTGGTGATATCAATACCGCCTGTAAGAGGGAATAGTTATTCATAAAAAATTTTCTACTATATATTTATCTTCAGGGAAAATTCTTTGTAAAATACAATTCACATTTTCCAAAATGCACTTCAACTGAGTGTACATGTATAATAAACCTGTACAAATAATGGTGTTGAAATTGCCTGTCTAAAGAAAATGGGAAAGATAGCTGGTAATTAAGGAGACATTCAGTTTACTAGATTGCTTTAAGTTCTTTTACAGAGCAAACATTCAGAATGACACATTGATTCAAGTTAGACTGGAAAGCCCCTCTCTGCTCTTTTTTTTCCTCCTCCAAAATTTGATCACTATTGCATCCCCATACAAGGGTTTGTCCAAGGCCTTGAACTCTGATTGCCCTTACCAGCCAGAAACCATCTTTCTCTACAAGCCTCCTCTGCAAGCTTTTTTCCCCAGCTCCTAGGGCATTGGCTGCCTATGCTCAAGGCTTGATGTGACAGAGAGGCAGGTCACAGCCCTGCAAGCCTCTGTGTAACACCTCCTGCCCCCACAGCAGTCCCTGTCTCCACACCCTCATGCACTGCCCTGGAGCAGTTCGCTGGGCACTGTGACCTTGTGCCCATGGCCATGGTAGACGGTCCAAATCATGAAGTTGTCTGTGTAAACTGAGCTTGGGGCAGTGAGCCTACTACACCTTAGGGCTGACTGAGGCCATTTCTATTGAGATGGCCAGTGCTGACCTTCCCCAGAGGCTGAAGCCTCTGTCAGACCTGGCTCCCACAGCTTTGGGAGCCTCTCAGTTTGCCCAAAAGGGACCCAGTTCCTACCCAGCCATGCCCTGTATCAACCATTGCCTCTGCAGCAGGTAGCAGCATCATCCAAAGGGGACCCAAAACACTTAAGACCCCAGACACTTTTTCCTTCCTCATCCTGCATGTCGTTTTCCTACCATCCTTGCTGGCATGGCTGCAGCAGCACAACCTCATTGTTAACTGACAATCAGAATCCTTGTGCTTCTCTCTGGGAAGCAGATAGCCAGAGCCTGAAGACAAAACTGCCTCAGGATCTGTTGGGATGCTTCCTCCACCATCGCTGCCAGTGGTTCCTAGCACTATTCATAAAGATTTATCAAAACAAGTCCTTTCCAAGAAATTAGTGATAGCCCCACTGTGCACAACTATGCATAAATACTCAATTTGAAATGAAGTAGGTCACAGATAAACAGCTTGACAGCATGTAGCTCATACAAATTGCTAGCTCAACCACTAGCATGCTGAAGTCAGAGACACAATGCCTGTCTGAACTTTCTGAAAGCTGTCTGTTGCTGTAAATCAGTTTCTACAATCGTGATGCAATCACCCATCCAAACAAATTTGTGAGACACTTGGCTGCAAAGCTGCTACAGCAAAAACAACTCCAGAACATAAATGCAATGTAATGTGTGCGTAGAAACCACTCTGCTCCGCATCCACACAATACATATGAAGTTTGTCACCTTTGACCCTTCATACATCTGCTGCCACCAAGCATGGAGAATAACTTCAGAAGACTCTTCTGACAACTCCTGAATTCAAGAAGCTCCTGTGATAACAGCCTAGCAGTTGCAGTGCTGTTGTACACTGCTTAAGAAAGTGTTTAAAAATATATCTCTGCCCACATTTAAAACAGAAGAGATGCCTGTAGAACCAAGCATATTTTCTCTGAAGATTAACAGTTTTTGCTCCACTTTGCAAACTATATCAAATCTGAAAAACACAATTTGCCAGACAGCTCCACTTAGATCAGGTTGCTCAGGCCCTGTACAGCTCAGTTTTGACCATCTCCAAGGACAGAACATCTACAGCCTCTCCAGACAACCTGTTCCAGAGCTTAAACATCATCACATTGACTTGTGTCCATTACTCTTGTTCTGACAATCTGCATCTCTTAAAAACCTCTGGCTTTAACTCCTCTGTACCCTGTTTTCAGGTATTGAAAGCCAGAAACAGGATCTCCCCTCCACCTTCCCTTACTATGGTTTAACAAACCCATCTCTCTTTTGCATGTCATGTGCAAAACTCCCTGACTATTTTAGTGGCCTCCACCATGCTCACTCCAACATGTCCACATACTTCTTGTTCTGGGGAGCCCAGAACTGAACACAGCACTCAGATGTGGTCTCACAAATAGAGGCAAAGGACCACTTCCCTTGACCCCTGCTGGCTCCAGTCCTAATGCAGTGCAGGATGAAGCTGACCCTCTTGCTGAAAGAGCATACTGCTGCCTCATGTTCAACCTTGCTGTCCACCATGAACTCCAGTTTCCACCACTATTTCTAGTAGTAAAATAGCGATTGGGAAGTCAAGTAATATTTTAATGCTTTTATAAATGATCTGGATGCAGGAGTTGAATGTACATTAAGTAAGTTCGCTGATGATACTGAATTAGGAAGAGCTGTGGACTCCCTCAAGGGTAGAGAGGCCTTACAAAGAGATCTGGACAGACTACAGAGCTAGGCAATCACCACCAGTATGAAATTAAACATGAGTAAGTGCCAGATTCTGCACCTGGGACAGACTAATCCTGGTTCTACATACAAACAGAGGCACAAGAGGCTGGAGAGCAGCCCCCTAGGAAGAGATCTGGGGGGTTGGGTTGGTGGCAAGTTGAATATGAGTCAACAGTGTGCCCTGGCGGCCCAAAGGGCCAACCACGTCCTGGTGTGCATCAAGCACAGCATCGCCAGCCGGTCAGGACAGGCGATTGTCCCACTCTACACTGCACTGCTGAGGCCCCACCTCGAGTACTATGGGCAGTTTTGGGCACTTTAGCATAAGAAGGACATCAAACTACTAGAGTGTGTCTAGAGGAGAGTGACCAAGATGGTGAAAGGCCTCGAGGGCAAGACTTATAAGGAGTGGCTGAAGTCACTTGGCTTGTTCAGAGTAGGCTGAGCTCATCACAGTCTACAGCTCCCTCACAGAGGGCAGTGGAGGGGAGCTGCTCATCTCCTCTCTCTGGTGACCAGCGATAGGGCATGAAGAAATGGAATGAAGCTGTGTCAGGGGAAGTTCAGACTGGACATAAGGAAAAGGTTCTTTACTGAGAGGGTGATTGGTCACTTAGACAGGGTCCGCAGGGAAGTGGTCACGGCACAAAGCCTGTCAGAATTCAAGGAGCATCTCGACGATGCTCTTAGTCATATGGTTTAGTTTTAGGTAGTGCTGCGAGGAGCAGGGAGTTGGACTGAACGATCCTTATGGGTCCTTTCCAACTTGAGATATTCTAGGATTCTATGTTTCTAAGTATATGTGGATGAGCTAACTAATTTTAGCTCATATCTGGGACTAGTAATCTGCTATCTCCAGAACGAGATCAGGAAGGAGACAGCAAACAGCAGCTATTGAAAAGATTAACTTGATTAGATAAAGTTTCTGCAACAAACTGATAGTAGTAATATGACATTCTAAAATGTATTTGTCTTTTATTCTGTGCATGAAGTTCAAAGACTGTGTTAATCTTAACTTTTCTTTTTTAACCTGCTTTATTTCATGTATGACATCTTGTCAATACTTCTGTTGCTAACCTACTTCAATTTTTTATTTTTAAATAACCCACTTTCATGAATGGAATTTGAAAAAAATCTAGTACAAGCAGAGATCTACTAATATGTACATAATCCAAACAAGTGGGATATAATAATAATTGCTGCTTTAAGCATAATGTGCTTTAGCTTTTATGTATTCACAAAGTATTCAGATCACATATCAACTACCTGAATTAATTATGGGTATCTCATTCCTTACTGAATCTTTCTTGTTTGCACTGAAACAAGTTCATTATGTTATGCTGCCTGTGGCCTCCAGTGGGAAGTTGAAAGCCCCCACAGCAAGAAGCAAGTGTATTATTGACAGCTAATTTGAGTATCGGAGGAAGACCTCAAATGTGAAATTCAGAGTCATAGCCTATTGCATCATGGAAGCACAGAACAGGAAATGCAGAAAGAGCTAAAATTTTAGTGGAGCAAGTTTTGATACAGACACATTATAAGTCCCTCATCTTCGTGGTTTTGAGTGATTTTGAGGAAACAAGATAACAGGCTGCTATGGTTGTACACGGTTTCATGTTCCTGACACGAAATGACCTCTGCCTTTCAAATAACCATTTACTAACAAGTGCAAAGAGTAGAATTAGGGTTGGGATACTGTCACAAAGAATCTAGTTATCAAGGCTTGAAGCAACATCATATTAAGTGATCACATTGATACTGAAATAAAGCGCATTCCATAAAACAAGCTGAAGCAGAATACTTCACTATCCAATTCCAAAGCACTAGGAGCATACGCTCCACCATTACTATGGTTTAGCTGTAATAAAATGCCATTTTGTGACTGCATCAACACAAACAAGGGCCAGAAGCTAGAACTGCCATGGCTAATGAGCATATCTTCATTGCTCAAAGAAAATGCAAAAGTAATTTTTTTCTATGCTATGCTGTTAATCAATTTAATTAATAAATGTTCCACATACTTCTCTGCAGCTATGCTTTATTTAATCATATTAAGTAGTTTGTTTCAGCTTTTTGCCCTCCTCATTTACTTTAAGGGGAGAGCAGACTTAGGATTTGATATGGAAAAGTTCTGCAGTATTAGTTATGCACACAACTATTTGCAGTAGAGATAACTGAACATATGCCCAGTCTTGAATCAAAATAATGTAATGTACATTATACATATCCAGGACTATTACAGTGTTTATGCTTCAAACCTCAGGCTCTGCTATCTGGCAAATAACGGTCACGAGCCCTAAAAATTTGTTAAAGTGTCTTCATTGATTCAATTGGATTTCAGATGAGTGCTAAATAAATTAATAGAAACTACCTGTGCTAATACATTTCATGGCACCAAGATACTACATTCGTCAGATAATTCGAAGCAAACTATTTGCTCTGTTTCAGTACTTCCTTCAATACTTCCTACTGTAGTCACACTCCTGACAAGCTGCAATACTGGGTGAACAAGTAGTTGTTCTCATTTGTTCTAACTCTACAGACATCCATTTTATCATGGGACATTTAAATAATGCCCGAGAATTTTTGGACGTTAAATAAAACTGGAAAGTTCCACTACTTACAAAATAAAAGTAACCAAAAGAAAAAAACTCATCCTTGGATGTTAGTAATAGGAGCCAGCAGCTTCTAAGTGGAAGCAATCCTCTGAACAATTTACTATTCCCATCTTGAATAAGCTAAAGCTCACAGTTAGCGTCAATAAGAAACTGCACAGGATATTTTCAGCTTGATAGATCAGATCTTTATCTTTAAATTCTTCTTAAATAATCACATGTATCAGGATAAAATAACCTGATCACATATAATTTCCCACTAGGATACCTCTTAAAATCTTTTTTGTTTTTTCCCCTCCTCCAAATTTGTGTTAGAAGGATCAAAATCACCTTTTTATTCAAGAGGAATGCATATAAACTTTAAATTTCCTCATTTGTATGTAATAAAGGTAGCACATACGCTTGAAGTTCAGTGCCTTAATAGGGACTGTGCTGCTGATTGTCTTCCACACCTAGTTTTAAAATTCCTTTGCTAATGCGACCACTAAAAAGCACTGGTTTTGTTATTCTGCAAAGATACAAAAAGAATATTTCTACTGTGCAAATAGAAAGTGATTGTCCCATCCCACTCGTCAAGCTCTCTGTGAAGACTGATAGTTGTTAGTCACCTCACGTTCTTGTAAAGTCAGTTAAATCAGAAAGACTTTGTAGGCAATTTAAGGGAATCGTTATTTAGTCGCTGCAAGAGATACAAATGAAGGAGGGTTGTGATACCTTCTGTTTCCTTATCAACCCTTCCCCAGTTTATAGAGCTAAGATTAGCATGGAAGATTGAGCAGGAGTCCCTCGCGTCCCTGCTGGCCTTTCAAATAAGACACCTGATGACGGAAGAGAGAAAAAAGCAAGCAGCAAGGAGATCTTAGTCTAACTTTCACAAAGGAAATAATGGAATAAATAATCTAATAATCTATGTTGGAAGATGACAAAGAGCCATATGTCATGAACGGATCTATTAAACTAGCCCATTTCCAAACACAACACAAGAATTTTTAAGCACAGAAGGCTGCTGCATCTGCCCCCTCTGCTCATAGTGGGGAAAACAAGAAATCGTAGACTTTAAGTGCAGCAGGAAAGATCCAGGCAGACACCACAGAAAAATATTTCTGATGGCATAGACAGGGCCAATGTAAAAGACTGCCTGTGAGGGTTATGGCATTAGGAACTTAGAAAAATGCCTGTAAGAAATTATGCATGTTGAAGTAGTCCTGCTAGTGGCAGGATAGGATAAACAACTTTTGACGGTCTCTTTTCATGATGTATCACAATTTACCCTGTTCTTACAGAAGAGAGTAAGTGTAGATCCTCTAAAGAATTTGCATCATATTATTTTTTAAGATAAAGTTGGATTTGAATTGAAAAATTTTAAAAAGTATTTGGCTTCCAAGCAGTATTACTTTGCAAACAGACATATCAAAGACAATACAAAATTACAGCCATCATATCCAAAACCAAAAGGATACCTTAAACTACCACTGTGCTTGTCTTAACAAGAGTTTTGGGCAATCTTGATGCTTGATCTACCCTTCCTCCAGGCAGAGGGAGTTGACCTCTTCCTTAGATGGCTCATTTGCTGGACTGCATGTAGCAAATTATTTGTTATCATTATTGCCATCGTAACCTGGCACCATTATTCCTTCTGTGAATAGAGGCTAAGCAGCTAAATGTCAGAAAACTGCTTGGAGTGATGCAGTTCAGGAAAAGCGCCAGCAGGGAGGTGGGCAGAAACGTAGGAAAAAGGCTCAGAAAAGCAGTAGTATTATGGCGAGGTTGTGCAGATCTTCACAGTTTTCGTGTGATAACACAGAATTTGCAGCCAGGAAAAACACTGTTCACCAAATATGGCCTCCTGCATAAGACAACCCCTAGTAATTTTAAGTAGTGAACCCAAAAGTTGAACAAGAATGTATTTGGAAAATACCTTCTGCGGTTCAGAAAACTTAGAAAATTCGACATACAATCATAGGAAAGTCAGTCTGGAAGTCCTCAGGGTACCCTGTAATCAGTCCCTCCACTTGTAGTTTTTGTCTGTCTTTCTAGGTGCATGCAAAAATGTACGTCAAGCCATTACACTGGGAAACTGAGGTGTGACGCTGCATTACAGCAGACCCGGCAGCAACATGCCATGCCAATTCAGTAAACCACAAAGTTCAAAAAATGGCATCCTTCCGTAACCAAACAATGAGGTGTATCCTCCTGGAATTCTTAATTGTGATGGCTCAGTAAGTGACTACATCTGCCCTCTGCATCTACCAACAACAGGTGAAGAAAATGGCAACTGAAAAGACAACGTTTTCACTCACTCACCTTCTCACTAATGTAAAATCAGCCCAATGATTGTTTTAATTACATTATAAGAATCCTGATATTTTCTTCAGTAACTTTCTTGACACTGCTAAAAGCACTTTGTCAGACTGTTTCATGTCATCGTATTATTTGGGGGGATAAGAGATATTTTTGATGAACTGATTTTATTTCATGCTTTATTACCGGCTTTGACATAAATTTCCAGAGTGCCCCAAGGGCATTTCTTTTTACACTGTAGCATAGTCTGGTTAGCAATTCAGGTGGAATAAAACCACTCAACTTCACTTTACAGTCTCATGGCCTGAATTTTTCACATGGCACCCTTTCAAACATAAGGAACAGTACTGCAGAACAACATTGAAATCTTACGCTGTTAATACAGGATTGCACTCACACATTAAGCAGTATTGTATTTGTAGCCTCTTGTTTACATGACTTCTATACTTAGTAGCATTTTACAGTTTATTTTAAAACAATAGCATCTGTTTAAGGCAGAAACAGCCTTAATTTTTTAATATTCTGTTAATATACATCAAAAACATTACTTCTCTTTTTCTTCCAGTTTCTCTGGAAACAAGACCATAAAGCATCTCTCACGCCATCACAGATTAGGAAGATTTCTGATAGGCAAGTTTATTGCAGTGTTTCATATATTCTCAATTCTTGCAAAGGCCAGTGGGAATTGAGGCCACTTGCCACATCCTGTGAATATTCAAATCTGGAAAGACTGAGCCTCTTGGGAAGCAGAGATCATTTATGAGCCAAGTCCTTCTGCATGCAGGAAACATGGACAACCCTGGATAACTTCTCTGACACCTCACGATCATTATGAGAGCCGACTGGCCATGCATCCCAGAAGAAGGCAAAACTCCACTGTATTATCTAAGATGAAGGTAAAGACACTAATGAAACAGCTGGATTTAGGGAAAGCACTGCAAAATAATATTGATGTGGAAGAGGATAAAAATCTGTAGCCATTGCAGGATCTTTAAGACAGCCACGTATTTTTGTACCTTAGCCGCTGCATTAAGATTGAAAATTTAGTATTATCTTTTCTATCACTTCCTCTTGAAAAACACGCAAATGGTGGTGACATACCTAGAAACAAAAGCCATTTTTTTCTAAAATTCTCTGTTTTGAAAGAAGAAATTTGCATTAACACAGCCTTTTCCAACCTGAAAGTCAAAACCACTTTTCCCTCTACATGAAATTAGTAGACTACAGTCTCCTCCTTCAAAACTCCACTGATGTGTCTACCTCTTTCATATGTAGGCTATCCCATGGAAACACAACTTCTACTGCTAGGCTTTTTCTTTTGATTTCTCCCTTTCTTTTTTCTTAATTGGGATATTATGGAAACTGATTTGCTGCTACCTCACTTCCAAGTCAGTGGTCACCACTCTGAGTCATATCCATGGAAAAGATTCAGTCAACAAGGCAAACTGCCAACAAGCTCTGATTCACCTTAGATCACACACAAAATGTACACTGCACCAAAGAATTAACCACACAAAGTGACTGCTTCTGTATATAAAAAGGGAAAAATCATTATCAGCTTCCACATTTCCTTCCCTTCCAGAAGAAATGAACTTGCATAATCTGTCAGAAACTCCTTACACATGAAAATGCTCAGTTGCCATGTAAGAAGGATCAGCTCATGTCACCCCTGCTGAGAAGCACAACTTCAAGAAATAAGCAGCTTTTGGGAATGTGCAACCCACCAAAAGGCTACTAGTTCTTCAACCCCAGTTGTAAAATGTCTTCATCACATGGCCACTGCTTGGTTATAATATGTGAAGTACAAGAGGTGCAGCCTCCACAGGCAAGCATACCTACGCAAAGGTGCCGAGAAGCTACATTGCAACACTCATTGCTCCCCTGATTTGGGGTGTTCAATGAACTTCTGGATGATGAAGGAAAAGACTGCAAAGATACAGCAATGCTCTAGCCAGGTCTCTTTCCTGCCATCCTTAAATGATGAAAGTAATGGCACAGTAGCAGAACACGAAACAGAAAGCAGAATCATACACCGTAACATGGCTTCTGGGCTTCTAAGGACAAATAATGCACCCCAGAAAATCTGTGAATTAGAGTCAAAAACACGCAACATCTGTTACAACTGTAATAGATATGACTATGATCTTTCTGGCAGGAAAACAGAAGTTTATTTACTAAACTATTTCTTCCTGAACATTATATGCACTCTTAGAACTCATCTATCTTTCATACTGTATACAGCATCCCACCATACCAAGAGGTGTGACTAGTTTTTCTATTTGTGAATTTACAAGAAAATTATTGCATTGACTGGTATTTTCTACATGTCTGTGTTTCAAGCACTTTCATCCTAAGAGCTGAACTGTCATTACTTTCCAGAATGCATCAAATCCTCCTGAAGGAAGCGTAGTGGTGGCTTATGTGTTATTACAATTTAAGTCAGTAAGCAGCTGAGTGCAGGCACAGGTAAATTACTGTCCTCATTTTACTGTCGGTAATGTGCACATTACTTTCAGAAACATTTAGTGCACAGCTCACTAATGATAAGAGTATGCATTAGGATTTGTTCCAAGTATCTCAATTTTTCAGCCGAGACTTAGTAAACCTGTCCTCTCATTTTGTTGCAGTTTGGAAGGTGGATATGGTAAATTAACTAAAAGTATCTTCCCTGAGTTATAGGACTAATCTATCAGTTCAATAACTCTTTTTTTTTTTTTTTTAAATTCACGTGAGGAATAAAATCAGCTCCAAAAGATGCAGCTTTCTCCTCTCTTACAGACACTTTTTCTCACATTAGAGGTTCAGAAGCATAAATATTTACTGTTTTATGAAGAACTCATTTCATTGTTCCATCATTCTGAAGAAGCAAATTTTTCATTCAGTTTACCAAATCAGATTTTTTAAAAGTATCTGGAAATAAAGCTGTGTTTGGTAATCAAATAGCAATGAGATTTTAGCCAATCTAAGCTGTTGAACAGTGTGGTATTTCACCATGTACCTTAATAAAGCCTGTCATGTATTTCTCAGTCTTCATTGCTGCAGACACTTTCTTTATGGACATAGCCAAACATGTTGTAGCAAGAAAAATATTGTCCATACTTCTATTTCACATATTTCAGCCCACTCGGAATTTCATATGTATATGTTGTCACACTTAAAAGAAGCTGTGTCTCATTCTAATGAACCATTTTTTAGCTTTTTAGCTTTCTCTGGGGATACCTTATGCATCCTTTGTAGGGTAATCAAATAAAAATAATTAACAAAAATAAGATCTACTTTCTCTTTTGGTAAGAAATTTCGTATCTGGTCTCTTTAAGCTTGCAGCAGTTCTTGGAGCTGAATTAGGCTGCTGTCCAGGTCGGGTAAATGTTCTTTGTATGTTTTTGGTAGAGGTGAGCAGGCATTTTTACTGAGCCGTATACTGGGAAAAATTGACCAAAACATTTTCTCCAGTGTTTCTTCTGATTCAGTCTGTTTCTTTTCCTCTGGCCCTTCCAAAGTTCCTGCCTTCCAAATTTACTTACTGATATGCAAATGAAATTAATTACAAAAAAATTTTCGTAGTCTTGCTTTCCAAATACTTAGTACTGTACTTCTACACATGCATGTCTCTCATTTTCTGGTGTTAAGCTTATTGCACACTGTGGACCTTTTATTTTTCAATCCCCTGTCTGCTCTTGGTGTTGGGGTTTTTTTGTGTGTTGCTTAGTCTTCTATCCCATGTCATGTATCATATCTGTTCCAAGCAGAAGTCCAACATCTGCAGTCTCTCCTAGGGCATAGGGTCCTGAGCAAAGTTTTTTGTACTGTGTCATTCGTTAATTTTTTAGGAGCATACAACATTATTCTAAAATGTCTGTTTTCTCTAAACCTTGCCATTTGGACTTTGCTTCCTTTCTGGGGAGGCACTCTCTTCTTCTCACATGTGGAGACTCAGAAAATCTCTTCCGCCATAAAACAAACAGAAACGTGACTATCAGAGCTTTCTGCAAATGGAACAATAGCTCTTACACACACAAGGGCACCTTGTGGATCAGGACTGCTTGCTACTAATATTAACCCTTCCTTAAAAGAAATTAAAAAGTATCAAGGCAACAAGACCTTGGCCAAATGCACAAAGAAACAAGCCTCAGAACTCAGGTAGAGAAACAGAAGCTGAATGAGCCACTGCTGGAAAGCCACCTCTGGAAACTAACCTGACTGTCTCAGGAGAATGACGGTTCACCTCCCTGCACAAAGCCACCCTCCCCTGCACCTGTACTCAAGGCCCTTCTTAATCCTCTTACTTCAGATCGGAAGACATTAGATGATGTGTTATCATGTGTTTAAGCATACTGAAACAACTGAAAAAAAGTACTAGCACGGAACATGCTACAGGAAATATTTATTAGGGGAAAAAACGGGAGCAGTGAAGGATGAGCTGATGACATGAGTCGTAAAAATGTTCTCCAATAATTTGTTTCAACCTGTACTTCAAGTACTGCTCCCAGTATGCTGTGTGCCTGTTACAAAATGAAAAAAATGGGAAAATAGGATTATAAAACCATACCTAAACATGAGGGTATTAGTGAAGTGGGTTAAAACAGGAACATACTGCTGGAAGAAAAGCACAGGGAGCAAAGCTGGACAGCTTCTGCAAATGATCCTAGTTTATCTAAATCAAATGAGGCCACTGTGGCCAGAGCCATATCAAACATTGGTTCAGGCAACTGAGCACTGCACACCATTTCAACAGAATGGAATAAGAGTGTAGCCTACCTGTTGAATAACACCTTTTATTATTTATTTTAAACCAGCCATTTCAAGACAATCCTATAGATTCGTTAGTGAGTAACACAAAGTGAGAGGCCGCCATGCAAGTCCTAGATTCCAGTGTTTACTTAGATCCATCAGTGTGAAAGCACTGCTACTACATTTAAAATTACATCCACAGGAGAAGAACTTTAAACTTCTCACTGAGAAGACATGGAATTAATTTAAAAGTTTGTTCTGCTTATTGCCAAGGTCCAGGTCAAGCCACAGTGATTTATTCCTGTGTAAAACAGGAAATCTCCGCTATTTCTCATTTTCACAAGTTCAGGCAAATGTGCATTCTTGAACTTCATGATGTGATTTAGTTGTTTTGTTTTGGCAGACTGAAATAAAGTGTGGAAATGACAGAGACTCATCAATATTTCACATTCTCTTACTCTTAATACATTTACAATGTACATTGAAATAGAGTTTGTCAACCATAGATAAAGCAGATAATAATAAAAATGTGCCACTACACATCAGCTTTTGCGAAGTTAGTTCTGTCATTGAGGGCATTCTCTGCAGAGAAAGGCTGTATCAAAAAAGGATCTACTATGAAACAACATTGCATTAGCCCTTAAGACCACTTAATCCATTTGGAAACTGGGCAATTAAAAAATGAGCTTAGATTATTGCACTTGCCTTTCCAATGTTTGTGGATTTTTAAGGAGCACTTCTCATTTAGGAAGAAAAGGGTTTTTTCTTTATATTTTGGACAAAGACACAAAAGAGAAAAGAATACAGACATCCGTCTGATGAGTGAATTTGTACACATAAAAATCTTCAGATTCCCTGAGGAAAAACAGGAAAATATTTATACTGCCTACCTGGTAATTTAATGCCGCTCACACTCTTTCCCTAACAGCTCTTTGTGACAGGTTGATGCCTCCAGGGTGACTATTGTATTTTTTGGGGAATTGTACAACGAGGCCCTGCTCTTACATGAATTGCTTGCTCTGAACATGTTAAATGGTAAAAGACAAAAGAAGTCCGTATCGGAAGCAAAAATTTAAGCTGCTTGGGAGCCTTGAAGATGCTGATATACGCATTTCCCTCTCCAGTCAACCAGCTCTGCTCATCAGCTCAGGGAGGTGCCACAGTCCCACCTCCTTTGCTGTGGTCTCTCCCACACCTCACACACCCCTCCGTGCAGAGGTTGCTGATCGCTTGTGGTTTGCCCTGCTCTTGTTAACTCTGCGGGGTCCACTCCCTATCTGGCCCTAAAAGGTGGTAGCTGTAGCTTCAGAAAATCATTTTTAGTCAGCTCTTTTAATAATTAATAGCAATGTTCACCCTTGAAACATGCAGTGAAGAGAAACCATACACAGGGGGCAACATTTGTCTGCCAGAAGAGAAATATTGCCGACATTGGGGGATTTTTCCCCTGATACTGAGAATGATAATAAAATTCCCCACATCTGACTTCTCACACCTCAGGAAGATTATGTTTTCCTACATGTATCTGACTTGTAGAGTATGGATATTCTAATGTCTGCTTCGGAGGGGGGGAGGGGAGGGAGGGAAGTGGGAATCCTTTGCAAGAGAATGACCACCACTTTCCAATTTGTTCTGTGTTAGTTATATTCTGATTCTTCGGCAGTCTAAGTTTTGTCTTTCTTCTGTTCTTTGGAGCTGCTCGCAATGCATCCTCAGTAGCCATACACCTCATTTGGAAACAGAAATACTATTCTAGCGTAGCCCCTGCCTGTCAAGGTGTGACAAATACCTGTTATGAGACACAGCATGGTCACTTGTGCATCACATATATGATAACCGTATGTGCAATATAGTATGTCTGCTAAGTGCACTATCATGCACTACGCTACTGTTCAAGTATTTTGCATTTGTAAGGACTGACCCAGTTTCAAAGCTACCCACACAAAATCAAGTGGTTGTATCAAACGTTATTCTAACACGCTGTTAGAGTAGCCATGTTTTACCTGGCTGCATGTGAATTTCAAATCCAAACTGTCAAGCCCTAAAATGAACTGAGATAATTAGTGTCACGAGTCCAACATTTTATAAAACGTATCACAGGTGCAGAAGCCTGAAGGGACCTGACTACTTTGTTTAAACGCTCATTGTATAATCCAGTTAATTAAGAAGTTCCAAGAACAAAGAAGACTTTCCGGTCTAACGTAACCTTCTTTTCGTCGAAAAGTTGATTCAAGGCATTTTGCTTTCCAGTTACAGACGCCTCTAAAAGGGGGTCCGTGGGACAGGCAGCAGCAGTGGCACTTTGCGCAATGAGGTTAAGAGCCCTCCACTGTCTATAATCCCAAAGAATTTTTTCAGATAATTAGTAACTATCTCCCAGGAAAGCCCGTTGAGAAACACCTGCGAAAGCACCGTCGGAACCGTGCCACTCGGTTTAAACAAAGAAACAAAACAACCACCATCGGAAAGTTTCGCTGATGCTCTCTCCCCGCGCCGCCGGCCCCCAGCAGACCCTCTTCCCTCCGCACGGCTGTCAGCGAACCGAGGTAGTTTCTGCCGGCTCGCAGGCCGGTCCGAGGGGCGGCTGACCCCCGGGTACGCCCCGGGGACCAGCGGACCCCGCGGAGCGGCGAGCAGAGCCGCGCCGGCAAAGGCGCAGACCGCTCCTCCGCCCCGCCAGCACCCGGCCGGGTTCCCCCACCCCCGGGCGGCGGCACGGACCGGCACCCGCCGCCCCTCACCCCCTTCTCCCCCCCGACAGGCAAACGTGCCGCGCCGGACTACCCCTCCGGGTGCCGGCGAGGCGCTGAAGCGGCGGGG
>Ga0065711_1000289_pt1 | contig 74800 bp, 46 predicted proteins | sample Hoacrofraction12_FD_59098 | JGI IMG/M metagenome (GOLD analysis project Ga0065711, IMG submission 59098) | Hoatzin crop microbial communities from Cojedes, Venezuela - Epithelial fraction 12 v2 (version 2) | ecosystem: Host-associated > Birds > Digestive system > Esophagus > Crop | place... | reverse complement strand
AAAAAAAAAAACAAAACCCCAACTCAAGCTAACATGGAAGAGAAAGGAAAGGCTTTTTCCCCCACAGAGACCCATGAGCTGAGGTTTTAGGGAAAGCCTCGGCACACACTGAGACTCCTGGTAAGGTCAGAAGATCTAGCAGCATTGTCAAGAAAAGGGTTTTCTACCTCAGAAAATAGGACATGGAATACATTCTGATATATGATGCATAAAATTCAATTGATAATTAAGATGGAATTGAAAAGGCAATTTGCAGGGAAAGATCCCGTGCCCCCTTTCCTTTCCCCACAGCTGGCTCTTCCTGCCACAAAGTCTTAACATCTAGGTGATTTTTAAACTAGCTTTTCTAGCTACTGAATACCACTGCAGTCACAGAAATATGGGATGTAGGATAACAGCAACAGGTTTTCTGTATCAGATTCACTGTAATTCAGGTATGACAACCCATTATCGGACAGAAGTAAAGTTTGACTGGGTTGATAAAGTGCCACCTCAGCGTGTTCACAAACCTGAGCTACCCCAAATCCAAACTGCATTTAATGCACCCAGCCAAGTGGTCACATACGTACAGATGATTTCTCTTTATGTAAATCACATCCAGACTGAAATGCAAATAACTACCACTCAAGATTCTCCATCTACATGTGACATGATCACTAGATTGCACCTTTGAGTTACATGATACTACAGCAGAAGAGACAAAAAACATTCAAACTAACACCAGCAAAAGGTAACCTCAACAGAGTTCTGCTGAGGAACACCCGGAGGAGGTGACTAATATTTTATCTTTTTTAAATATAGCTGTTCAGATACTAAAATCATCTTTCCAGGTCAAATAACTTTTAAAAATATATTAGGTAACACATTTGTTAAAACTTCTTTGAGCTAAAGCATGCTCAGATTAAGCTGCAATATATATTATTTACAATAGATCTATTTTCCAAAAGGCTTCCTGTGTGTTGGATGCAGTGTTGCCAACTGTCAGTAAATTTACGAACAGCTTGTAAATTTAAGTGCTTTCCAGAGAGCTATTGGTATGTGTGTAAAATACTCATTTTGTTCCTAAAACATGGCATGACATTTTTTTTTTCTATGCTTGAAAAATAAGGAAAAAACCCTCATAAATAATATCATTGAAGTGATGACATATCAGTTTCTAAGAAGAAACTGAAGTAACTCACTTGGCGAGCCAAAGCATCGGCCTTTTCTTGCCTTCAGTGGCTCAGAAGATACCAACACCTTGATGCACTTCCAAGGCAAGAGTCCCCACCAAACCTAAGGGCTGTCTCACGCCTCCCATGAAGATACACACCCTTGTGCTCTTAGAGTGAAGGAAATTTGACAACAGTAGGTAAGGAAGACAGTAATTCGCCGGGTCTCATTATTTAAGCTGACACTTGGATTTGGAAAGACTTCAGTCAAAACTGGTGGCTTGATGCAAAAATAGGTGAAAGAAATAGAGGTAAAGCCCAGAAAAAGGAAGGTTTGTCATGTCCAAACCCAGAACTGAAAATAATAATTTTTAATTTCACAAGAAATAGGTGCCAGGCCTGGATACTCTGCTGCAATACTAACAGAAGACAGCAGCCCTCTTTAGCAGCTACTCAGCAAAATCAACCCACGCTTGCTTTCCTAAGCCTGACTATTGTAAATCTAAACAGAAACAACCCCTCTTCCTCACGCAAGAGCCACTGCAGATTGTTTCCTACGGACTTACACAGCCTGGTACCAGTCTTTGGGCCCATGGTCAACCAGAGGATCTCCTTCCTCTTAGGGAGCACCTACACAATGATCCTCAACCAGCAGATTAAAGGGGTTTAAGGGAGAGGTGCCAAGATCCTAGAGAAACATCCCTTGTTTTGTTAGCTTTGCAGGTCTTCTGTCAACTCGTCAGAGAATTAGACCTTTCCATGGACTTCTCTGAGGGTAAAGGACAGGATTTTGCTTCTGGTGCCAGGATGCAAAGTCTGATCCTTGCTTTGTTCCTGGAACAGCTGATAACAGGGTTATAAACCATTAAAATCACTGCATGCACCTTCAGATATTTGGAGTTTTATTAGCTATTTTAGTACTAACTTAGAGGCTTGAACTCAGTGTCTGGTGGTAGAACAAGTGGAAAACTATTCACAGGGCTCAGTTTAAAGCACATTCGTGTTTAGGTTTTTATTCTTCACATCAGACCAGATTCAGACAAACAATTGGATTGGGGTTTGAAAAAGCATGGACTCCGGATGATCGGAGGAGTTAAACAGATGATAACTTTGGTGTTTTACTCATTTTCTTTTTTATTAAAGAGAACAACCTGGGCTCCCCTTTGAGGTCCTCCAAGGAGTCTGTGATCAGCTTTACAGACAGTGACCAAGAGAGGGGACAGGGCAGGCTGAACCTGCTCACGGTTGCTCAGCAGCAGGCTGGGGAAAGCAGCGACGCTTTCCTGAGCCGCAGGGTCTCCAGCCCCGGGACCACACCACCTGGGCTGGTTTTACAGCTGTTTGAAAGCTCTGTTATGATTACCTAAACTCTACATTCTGCTGCAACAGACACAGCACCTTGGCTCTATAGAGGAGCCCTATAATGCACTGTATAACACTAATAAACATGATTGTTATAAAAAGATAAGGTTACAGAACATTACACTTTGCCAAACTCCAGTTGACTGTAACTTTAAGTTTTGGCTGAGCAAAGAGCCAGAGAGATTTTAACATTCAGCAGTAGTAGCTGTTCAGAGGGTTGTTCTAGTACTCCTGCCAGGAAAAACTTCGAGTGAAAGGTCTAATTTATCACACATCAGGGTTGCAAACCTGTGCTCCGGGTACCGAGGCAGTTGCTTGTCAGGTTTCAAGAAAAGTCTGGAGGAATCCCTGGGTTCGGAAGTGGTGAGAATTCCAGTTCACTGTTCTGAGCAAGCAGTGTTGCAGCAAGAGCAACGTGCCCGGCCCGCACATGCACGCACAAAAAGGATGGATTTGTTCTCGTGTTGCTTCGCCATCCTTCCCAACAAATGACTAAGTAAAGAATAGCCCATTTTTGAGGCAAAGCTTAGGTTATAATAATGGGATTTTTCATACAAAAATCCAGTATGGCAGCCTCCTGTGTTGACAGAAAGGGAAAATGGTGCTGGGGAGAATGCAACTCAAAATTCCTTTGAGGTTCCTACAGACTGAAATATTTACGCTGCAGTTATTTATTTTTTTCAATCTATTTATTAACATTTCCTTTTTTCTCCCCGTGGTTATCCCCTTTATTTACCACAGGAGGACTGCTCCGAGTTGCTTTTGACAGTAGCTTTTCCTCTTACCATGTTTCTTTTAGGCTGTCTGTGAATATACAGCTTTTATGAGCCACTTCAGACATGACATTTTGATGGGAAAGTCAATGCACACCTTACCCTTTGAATCTGAGGAGCTGTCACAGAACACACAGATGTCATTGACAAAAGCTCTTCAGTTTTAATGGGATTGAGATGAAGTATATAACATCTGTTTAATTGGAGCATCATAAATATCCCATAGCACAACAGATCTGCTCATCTTGGAGATGAGAAAAAATAATTCCCCATGAAAGAGATCCAATCTCCTTGAGCAACGCAGGGGTAACCGCACAATTCCCACCACCCAGGAACTTTGTACCCATTGGTAAACAATAATACCACCCGGTCACCGAACCGACCTGAAGAAGGCTTGACAGACCCCAAACCACTTCTTCATTTTTCCAGTGACCTTACGGAAGACGTTACCTCCTGTGCCTGTCCAGCTTGACACAGGCACAGCTCCCCCTCCCCACAGCACCCTGTAAGGCGCCCGGCCGTGGTGGCTGTCACCCATCTGCCTCCACCCTGGCCATATTTCAGCTGTGGGTAGACTGGTCCATACCCAAAACCAGTAACACACATTGTTTAGGATGGAAGGTACGCTACTGAAGTCATTACACACCCATTGCCCATGTGACAATAAGTTATATCATTACAGCCAGGCAGCTCCACAGCCAAACACGGGTCCAGTTTCCCACCTCCACCCGGCTGGGCTGACAATACCACACCAGCCCTTGGCTGGGACTCACCCAGGGCGCAGATCTGCACACACATCCGCACTTTCTTTTCACTCCCTCTCCAGCTGAAGAAGGAAGGTGTGTTTACAGAAGACAGGCTAAACACCTAGGGACTAAGGAAAGCTAGTGGAATGCAGGTTGTCCTTTTAATGTTCTTGAGATCATAAGACAGAAAATAATGGCAAGTCACACCCATCAGTTTCCAGAAGAGCAAAATCTTCAGACTCAGCCACAGCCACAAAGGAATTAAAAAAAAAAAAAAAAGCAGAAAAGAATTGCAGATTCCAACCCCCCTCCCCCCCCATTTCTTGCTGAAGTTTCAATTTAAAAAGAACAACAACCAGCACAGACCTAGGCAAACCTCTTCACCATAAAGATCACACATGAAAACCTCTTACCAATGATCTGTTTCTGGGTAGAATTAGAGAAGTGTGGGGGCAAAAAGGGAGGAAAAAAAAAGTAAATTAGCACAACCATGAATAAGACTTTTTGAGCCTCAGAAGAGACAGGTTCTCCAAACTTGGGAGGAGAGACCATTCCACTGGGCAAGTAAAGCTCCCTCCGTGCTGCCTGCTCCTCAGCCCGGACCTGCTGGGAGCACTTCTAATGCCAACTGCCTCCAAAGTCCATTCAGCTCTGGGCCCTTCGTTTGAGCTTGCCAACAGGGGTGCTAATTAGCACCAGTTGTGTCAGACAGCCTTGTGCTGATGCAGGCAGGCATCCACTGGGAATGCACTGGAGACCACCAACTCTATTCACAGAGATATTTTTATTTTAATGTTTTTGCTATCCTGGATACCTTGAGCTGTTTAGTTAAAGGAATCCTCCTAGGAGTTGTGTGGGAATATATGCATACCTATAGGAAAAACCCAGGCATTATGCACGCCAAATGCATATCAAGGGCTAATTATAATTTCTCTGCAGATGCCAATCAGAAGAAAAAAGTTAGAGCCATTGAGAGGAGGAGAAAAAAAAAAAAAGGCATCTGTGGTTTGCAAGGTAGGTGTACTTGACATGTCCTTTTATTAATTCTAATTATAGAGATTCCACAAATGGATGTCAAACATTTTCAGGGTGTTTTGCTAAAAAATTTCTGTGATGGAAAAAGGAAGAACTCCACCCCAGCACATCATTTCTTCTTGTTTGTTTTACTATTTTCACTGTTTTCTTACTTTTAGGGTGACCAAGAAAGAGAGAAAATGAAGAGGAAAAAAATCCCCTCTGGCCTATGTTCAATTGCTGCATGCCCCTCAGCTGAAATGGAAAGCAAACATTCCCCAAATCTGTTGAATTCAAACAAATGAACTGGCCAGCACTGGCCCGAGAGAAAGAGTTAAATGAGAGAAACAGGAATAATTCCAGTGGCTGGACAGACGTGTCCTTACATCTTCTCTGCAGCATAGCTCACGTCTCCTGTCTCTCACTCTGCATCTAAGGGCCATATCCCTGCTCATATTCTGCCCCACAAGGTTTTTCCTGACCAAAAGTTGCAGTTTGTGACCTCCTCCTGGGTCCCAGCACAGCTGACCACGCTTTTTCAGCAAATGAAACAGAAGCTTAAATATTTGCTCAGGTTCCACTGGGTTTGACCAGACTGATGCAGGGGTTGAAAGTTAACAGGGCTGCAAAGCATCTGACTGTCCCATTTCTCCCCCTCTGAAAAGGAAGGCTTGCTTAATCTCCACTGGTAAAGACTCAGACAAAACCATTGCCTTTCCACATGACTCTCCTGGATTTATACTAACAGACCTGAAACTGGAAAAATCTCTTTTGTATTAAGTCCTAAGGTCTATCACAATGGGACATCTCATTTAAATAATGGCACCTATTTGTGTTTGCACCTAAGTCACTCCTGCATGGCCGCTCCTTCAAAGGCTCACTCCCATCCCTCCCTTTTTTTTTTTTCAGGATCTCTCAGCCCTCTCGATGCATCGGGATGTATTGCCAGCAAAGTCCCAGCTTGCCTACAGCACGCTTTTCTCTAACCCTTGGCTCACAAATGGCTGTTTTCCCCCCCAAGCTCAAATTTTCAGACCAGGGTTTTTTCTCACCTCACATATTCTCACAGTCTATTTTATTGGTATGACAAGCCTGGGTGCCTCAAAAATGAGGACAAAGAGTGGTAGCAGCCTATTTATTTAGAAATTAAGAGTTTGATTTGCAACAGGTCTAAACAGAGATAATGCCACTGAACTGTGCGTGGCCCGCTGGGAACTAGTCCACATGTTAAACATAAAAAGGGGATATTTCAACTGGAGAATCAAATGCATGGGCAATTCCTTATTAATTGCCCTTGCACAGCTGTCAGCTACTACAGAGGTTTAACTAGACCACATGAACAAACAATTCACTAAACCCTTTGCCCTCTCTCTCTTGCCTCCCCATCACCCACTCGCCGCACACACATGCTTCCTTACAGACGGAACTCTGCAGCCTTGTACTAATCTGGACACATTAGAACCCAAACTCATCATTTTCCTTCGAAAAAGTGGTTATAAGTGGAACTCTCTGCTGCATCCATGTCCCTGATCACATGCGCGAGTAAACGGATCAAACTTCACCACGAGGAATGCAGCTGCACACACTTAAAGCAGCAGAGTTTGGGCTGAGGCCCAGATCCTCAAAGGGGCTGAACTGTCTAATTTCAATTGAAATAACTTGGGGTTAGACACCTAAATACTTTTGAAAAGCCAGGTCCAACTTTTTTTGTTTAAATTAACTAATGTACGTCCAGACAAAATTAGTATTAAAAAAATCTTAATGACTATTCTGAAGTAGCACACTTAACAGTTATTGCTCTTGACTGGCTAATAAATTACATTTTTATTCACCAATAAAACAAATAAGAATAATTCTGGTTGTTCTGCTTTCAGAAGAAATTATTTCTGCCCTCTTAAGTGTTGGCAAATGGCAAAATATGTTACAGAACACCAGATGATTCATGTAACATTAGAGAAATAATGGAAAAATACCATAAGCAAACAAAACAAGCAAGAACCAGTTGTAATCTGCATCTCTGAAATTCATTATATTACAGTCCTCCATCAGTGAATGGCCAGTTAGAGACCATCTCAAAAAATGAGCATTTGCTGAAGTACACGGTAGGTGGATTTACTGTACGAAGCCAGGAGAGAAGCAGCTGTAGGAGTGTAAGAGTTTCGGCTTTGTCCTAGGTAGTGAAGAGAAATGTTTTTGAAAACTATATGAAACTTTGGAATAATAAGAGATGCCTTTTGGTAAGGTCACCTAGACCAATCTGTCACCCATCTGCTTTTGCAAGCAACAGCAGTTACACTCTGCACCATGAGAAAATGCAATAAAACTGTAAAAAACTAGTCCTTGGTGCAAGATGGCACAGGCAACCTTTTAGAAATGGTACCAAAGCACCACTTCATGCACAGTTGGCAGCACTGCCTGTGGGCGAGCTCCCAGGGGCACCTCCTCTTAAAATTCATGTTTCCCCCCTAGTGCAAACTAAAGGCAATAACCCTGAGCTCCCTAATAGTAGCACTCCCTTGCTGCAACAAGCAGTGACAGAATTATCCTTTGCCACCCAAAGCTGTTTTCAACAAAAAGAGAATTTTTCCAGACCAGGCATAGATGCAGAACCTAACCTTTGGAAAGGACAAGAAGGAAGGGACAAAGGAACATAAATATTACATCTGACCATAATAACAAAGAGTAGGTGCCACACAGCATATAGTTTTTTGTCACAATGTTACATTGCTATTCAAGATGACTTCCCCAACTTCTCAATTAATAATAATAACCAGCTACTTCCAATGCAAGTAATATTCATAAAGAGGCAGTCACACTTTCCCCTCAATGTCCTCAAAACATTTTGCCAAGAATTCAGGTTCAGAAATCATTTACTGAAGCTATCAACAAACTCACCTTTGCCCCACTGGATCCTGAAATCCAGCTAGGGAAACCTTAGCTTTTCTTGTGTAAAGTCACTTTTTCTCTCCATTCCCCCCCCTCAACATTTTCTGTCTAAAGCAGATAGTGGGGATCTTCACATGGGAAGCTTTCAGCAGTTTCTGAGATAGAGGACCCCAGAAAGCGATGTGAACATGCACACCAAACAGGTTACTCTGAAATGTCCAAGCCATTATTTCTGTTCAGATTGAGATGAGTTTGTGGAATGGGTCTAAGCAAACCGTAAAGAACGGCCAGAATCACACCACACATCTCAAAGCACCCATTCTATCTACAGCTGCAAGCAAACATACACCAAAACTGAAATACCTTTCTGTGTTAGCATCTCCTAGCAAGCCAGAGCGCAACTGGTCCTGGTCAGAGAGATGGAGTTGTGATGGGAAACCAAAACAGTACACAGAGCCTCTTACCTTTTGTCCGTGGTACAAACTACAGAGCTCGAAAGAGAAACTTGCCACTCTATCACCCAAACTCAGCCCCAGGATGGAGCTGCTTGGAGCCTGACTTTTAGCACTGCACCACTTGCCCACCTTGGCCCACTGAATTTCCTGCAAACTCTGTTTCATTTCAGACACCTGAGGACCCAGGAGGACCCAGCCCAGAGTAATACAGCTGCCGGCAATCACAGTACCTTTCAGTCATCACCGGTTGGGATAGGGTTGGGTTAGTGACACTAGAGTGCTGTTAGAATTAGGAAGTCTTTCTTTTTTATTGTTTTGGTTTTTTTTTTATTTCCCCCCAAAGTAATGACAATTTCTTGGATCTTCGGTCATGACCAGAAAGTAGCATGTTCTACCTAGGAAAGATAAAATAAAAAGTCTGGATTTTTCCTGCTGGCATCACTTGCAAAATGAGCAGTCCCAGACTGAGAAATTAGATTTAGCGGCTCCATTCTGGACAGGAGTGTTGAGCGTATCAGTATTTCAGCACTTTCCAATAGTGATAACTGACTAATCTGCTGAAAATGGGCTAATTATGTTCATTGTGATGAGGTTTGGTATTGAGAAAGTGTGTTTTCCCTCTGAGTACATGAGCTAATCAGAACACAACATACAACTGCAAGTCCCTCTGACTCTACAGATGTTGTAGATGTGCATTTCCCATCACTTGGAGATTGTGTTAGGGCTGAGGTTTCCTTCACAAATTTGCTTTCTTTTTCCTTCAGGGATTCTAAATGGGGATGTGGGAATATCTTTTTCCCCCTCTTGTAGTGTGTTTTTTTGATTAATTTAGAGTCATACATAGATTTAAGACCATAAGATTAAACTTTTCTCTATTGCATTACAGAAATGTGTTTCTGATAATTACAACCATAAGCCTCAGAATAAGCTACCTTGAAAAAAGTTCACGAGATTGGTTTTCTGTTACTCCTTCCCTTGCACAGACATTTATACCAATAGAAAGTGAGTTCAGAGTGGTTTCAAAATCGTACTGCTCTCACTTAGCAGCACTTGGAGACCCATCCTGAAACCAGGAAGATGACAAGATGCAGCGCAAGAAAATAGAAAATGTCATGAGAGAGATGATTTGATAATTTCCATGCACTATATTAATTAGTCTTCTCCATGGACTTTGGCAGAGTTATTGTAGCATAGCAGTGGGAAATACCAGGTTCCCTATCTGCCTCTTGTACCCATCTTCATGACTGCAAGGAATGAAACACATGAACGAGACATCACAAAGGAACAAGGCACACGCTCCTAAGTCCATCTACAGATTGTCACTCTGCACGAGTTGATACGTTGTGATTTCTTCCTCCACCATAAGCTGGGATACCTAAGCTCTGTATTGCCAAATACAATCAATGTTGAAAGCTATGGGACTGCCCAGAGATGTGAATTTTTTGCTGCACAGTGACTCGTCTATGGGTCTGACCTTCCTTCCTTCTTTCTGTCCTGTTTCATGCTCTGTGCCTGTAGCAAAAGTGTACATTTACAGCTCTCTTGGAAACATGTTTAGAGAAAATGCTAGTAAATGATACTGCAGAAACTATAAGTGGTTCCAGAAACACGGTAACACATGCCACAGAGTATTCTGGCTAAAAATATATCTGGAGCCGGATTGTCATTTGGTGCATTGTCCTGGTTCAAAGGAAGTTGTTGAAATGGTGTCAATTCATGCCCACTGAGGAACTGGTACCAGTATTTCTGTTGGTAACTAGGTAAAATAGAGCCACATGTGATATTTTATGTCCTGGCATTTTTAATTTTATCTTGAGGTTCTGGGGACAGGAAAAATACAAAAGCGCACTTCCCTCATGAGGTTTATGTTTGTTCAAGAAATGCTGACTATAAAGAGAGACTCACATCATACACACAGAGACTCCCCAAGCTCTGCTGAAGCTGGAAAGTACACAGACATGGTATCCACCGAGCCAGACTGCAACACTTGGGGACTTGTTCTATCAACCTTCTCTAATTAGCTGAATTTAACAAACACGTTATCACCAGAGCAAGGATAAGGATAAAGAAATTTGTCCTAACTTTTTGGCACTGATTTCTAACCCTGCTGTTCCCAGGCTGGTACATGCTGTTTCAGAACAGCTTGTTACCTGACACCTAATGAAGGAAAATAGGCACATATAGGTGGTTATCCAAAGCCACAAACCTAAAACTACAACAGAACAGACCGGGATTATGAAATTGCACCCAATTTAGAGAAAATACGAAGGGTGTAAGGCACTTTTTCAGGCTGTCTTGGGAGCCTGTTGTCTGTCCCAAAATATGGGAGGTATTCTCAGTAGGTCCCTTGAAGCCATGAAAACTCTCCTTTGCCTTCTGCAAATATCAGGTTTCATTCCTGCATCTACAAGAGACCATCAAATCTGTGCATGGATGGATCAAAACATGGACTCCGTCTTCAGATTTGGGGACTAAATTGGAGAGGGGAGGGCAGGGAACGCTCCCATGTGTCATTTGGAATTAGAATATAGATTTTGACTAGAATTTCAAAATATATCTTGAATTGTAATTGGCTGAAGCAAATTTATCCTGTCCTTGGTAAACCCTAAACCTTAGGTGAATCTCAGCTGATGCTCTGACCATACTGTCCCAAACCCAGTATGCTTTCTTGATCACTAGGGCTGGGATTTAAAATAAAACATTCAAAGTGACTCCTTTCTTTTTTAGTTTATTCCTATATTCTTGTACATTTCTAGTAGGACTGACAACTGCATTGGCATCAGCGGCTTGGGATGGAGTCACTTGCCTCACAGGTCCTTGACAATGTTTTGTGGCCAGAAGCCAGCCAAGAATGGCCACTACCCTGCTGTGGTATCACATACTACCTGTATTTGGCCTCCCTTTTCCAACACATCTTTTCATCTCTGGTTTCTCACCGCCCTCTATCAGCTGCTTGTGCCTACAGTATCACACGCCGCAGAAGAGCTACAGAAGGGATTTCATTTGGCACAGAACGACAGTTGTCCTGGGCCAGAGCCTCAGTGCGGGCTCCTCTTCTGAAGACCAATGTAGGTGGGAGAATTTCATGGCAGATCAGGATTTTGCTGATCAAGAAAGCAAGGATCTTTCATGGAGAGGCTAGTTCATTCAAAAGCTACATGACTTGGCAGCCCGAGGAGCCTTTTTCTTGCATGCTTGTCAATTCTGCTGGCAGCACACGGGTAGTCCAAGCTTGCGCTTCATGGATTTTCAGAGCCCCTGGATGGCTTTGTACTGCGTGCCAAATGGGGAACAACAGCCCAAGAAAACAAAGCTTGTGCTATCATGCAACCTGGGAGGGATTTAGTCTCCATGTAAATGTTTCCAATGAGCAATTGTGTGAAGGTCACAATTTACATTACAGTGATTGCCCACCGCAGGAGGCACTAGCGTGGTTAACCTCCTTCCCCATGTGCATCATATCAGCAGAAATGGGATGGATTAGGGTTACATTGTCACACCGCTCTTTGGGAATCCCGGTTTACATTTCATTTCTGGCCGGCAAACAACATTCTTGATTCTTCCATGTGAAAACAGAGAAGACCATTTCAAACCAGGCAAGGAACAAAGCATATGCATTTCAAAGCACGGGGGAGACTATTTCTTGTGGATCCTCTCTATCCTTAGCAGCTCAGGGAATGCTCTTTGCTGTATCTTTTGTTCAACCTCTTTCAAGTACTCCTACGGCAAAGTGTGGGAGTTCACCTTTGAGATTGACCTTTCTCGTCCACATTGAGAAAAGCATGCCTCTCCTTTCCCACTCCACCATCATGTTCCTCAGCCTGTAGAGCAGCAGATTACAGAGGCAAAGAGTGGAATGCCACCTCGTGGCTTCTGACCTTTGAAGACCTTTTAGGGAAAAGTTATTTTTTCAGCAGGTGAGTTTTAAGAAACAGTCGCCCAGCGGAACCGGTGCTACCAATCAAACCATCAGCTTGCAGCAGCCACGTTCTCTTGTTGTTCTTTGCCTTTGCTTCCCTAAATAACTTTTATATGCAGGTGCTGACTGTATTGCAGAGATTTCCTTGTTTTTGAAATCTTTGGCTCTTTGAAGTGTTATATTTTGTAGAAGTAGGTTTCTGGAAAGCAATTAGACAATTCCACAGAAAAATTGTACTGGGTCAGAAGGTTCATGCTGGGGAGCTTCTGCACTACCTTTCTTCCTAGCCACGCCATCCTTTTTCCTTCCTCTCTGTAAGGACTGTTTCAACAGGTGCTATATTTAGACCCATCGTTTTTGCAGACCTGATAAACATGTCTTGCTACCAGTGGTGCAGTCTGACTTGACTTTTGAAGGAGATGGTGAAATGAGTTGTGTTAGGCTCAGCCTGAAGGGCTTCCTGGCAGTGACCTTGGCAGGGAGCATTGAGGACACATCCCCCGGGGAGCACGCAGACAACCCAAATGCTGCCAGAAAGGGGACGTTAGTCACTTTCATTGGTATTTGCCGTTGCGCAGGATGGCACTCATGTTGGAAGCTCTTTGAGACAGGGGCAGCTTTTTTTGTTAGCTGTTTGTTAACAGCCTGGCATCATGACTGCTCATGAACAGGACCCCTAAACCATAAACAAACACAAATAGTAGCGGTCAGCTGAAGAATCTAGTAGCCAGTCAGTCCAGAAAATAAAATATTTGTGCAGTTGTTAATTCTCCTCATTCTGTCCCTCACACTGCACTGGAGCTTATGCAATTTGCCATTTGTCTCCAAAAATACAACTGGATTTCATTGCTGCTGTGTTATCATTACTCCATCAGCTGGGACTGGCTGTGTATTAACTGGCAATACCACCAAAGCCCTGGGGGACACCTTCATACACCCCTGAAGCAAAAGGCACCTAACCAGGCAAGGCGGACAAAATGAGGCTTACTGACACATGTGGGTATCCGAGGCAGATTGAGAATGACAGGGAAGTAGTGAACGGCAAGGGTTGGAAGAGAGATCCAACGCAACTCTGAAATTGCCAAGGCTGACATTTAAATTGCAGGCAGCCATGGGCTCATTCCAGGAGCCGCTTGCGGTTGGACGCAGTTTTGATCATGTAGAGAAGAGGCAGGAAAAAAAAGGAAAAAAATAAAAGAAAAATCAAATTGTTCTCGGAAATAATGTTTAATGTAGAAATCTGGTTAATATTAAATTGTAATCTGCAGTTTTCAAGTATACTATTCCTTGAGGAAAATGTTTCCTGTTTGAGGGCCATGAGTATTAAGGGTTCCCTTATTACATCACTTCCTATGTCAGACCCAACAAGCCTTCAACATGCATTAGTGTATTGATAATGGTAATTTCAAAATGATTGTTTGAAAAAAAAAAAAATCTGGGCAATACTCCAATCATATGGATCAATTTAGCTTTTGAGTAATGGGGCCAAGCTGGTATTTTTGACACTGTATCCAAATAGTACTTTCACGAGAGCGGTAGTACTGGTGGTGTTCTCCACTGCAATTCAGCTTCAGGAGCATGTAGTGTTTGGCCATCAATTACAGCACCAGGTCGATTTATTCACTGCTAAACTGACTTTGCAGGCAGAATTCCCCTTAATCCCACACAAATTGCAAATTGATAACTGTGCATGGAATGGAATGAACATTACGCACCCAAGTATAATAATTTATAATAACAACCCACAAAAAATCTGGACACATTTACAAAAACACAGCAAAAACATATATTACTGAAAAAAAAAGCAACCACTAATAACCAATTCCGCCAGCAAGTAGTATACACACAACCCAGCAAGCCTCACAAATTGTGAGGAAGGAGTTTTTTCAGGAAGATACCTTTTATGCTTTCTATATAATGCTGATGGAAAGAGCTTTCCAGAGCTGTTGATAAGAACAGAAGAAGGCCAGAACTCTACTTTTAACTCTGTCAGGCTTAGAGATCGTCAGTGGTTTAACATTCTGGTGACCATAACTTGATACATGAGTCTTCGGCAGAAATGTTCATAGGTTGCTCATGGTGTCGTGGTTAATTAAAGGTTAACTGGTTCAGAAACTTTTCAGTCTAACATTGGTTGAAAGTGTTCATGGGAAACATCAGCTAAATACATTTCCCATTGTGGAAATAAAGAAATTATTGAAAATTTCAATTTGACATTTCTTTAAAAGTCCAAAATAGGTTTTCATTTGAAAAAAAATATTAAACTATAGTACAAGAAAGTGAAACTCTAAACAAAATGCTTCTAAAGCAGTCCACATTAAATGTTTTCATTAATTGCCACATGTACTGACTTGAAAAAGTTCTTACATTATCTGATGACTATGAATTCTTGGGTGTTCTTGGCATTACAATGATTGCTCCCAAGCAACCCCTTTCAGCAGAAGAAGTCACTGCTCAGTTAGATAAGGATGCTGTCTCCTAAACCACAGCCCTACTTCCAAATGCACTTCTGTGTGAACTAAATCACTGCAGTCAGATGACTTTCTAATCTTTCAGATTTTTCTCCCTTGGAAAGGTTAATGTCAGCTGTTCATTAGATGATTATTCTTTCTGATAGGTAATTTAGTTCTCTATGAAACTGTCTAGACCTTAAAATATCATTTAATAGGACTATTGTCTCTTCAAATGGGCCTTTACATTACTTGATGTAAAATATTGCTTCAAAATTTAAATATAGCTGTATTTGCATCACCTGATGCTATTTTTTTAAAAAACAATAGCCTGCTATTGCAGCTGCCACTGCAAGCAGAATCACTGTCCTGATTTTCACAGAGCACCAATGAGAGAATTGCCTTCAACAGGATTTCATTGGGCACAAGAACAACCCCTGCCTTTCCTAAAGAATAATATTGAATGTCAGATGTGCTGAGATACATGTTTATTGTTGCTAAATCCAAACAGTATTAATGAACAGGTATTTATTTAACACGTAAAGACAATCTTAGTGAAATAGGTGATTAAATCAACTAGAATATCTATAGTTCCAGCAAAATGTAACATACATTCTAAATTTGTAGTCAAAATCTTTCATTTCTTAGCAAAGAACATAACGTGTGTATTTCTAATATATTCAAAAGTGTCTAAACCATGTGTTACATATTAGAAAACTGATCAATTTTCATACTGCTCAAGATACATGGTACTACATATATATGAATGTATCATCATAACATATAACTCACATGGAATGAAAATTGATCAATCTTTTTTATCCTCTGAATATGCTGCGCTTTAGTCATATTATCCTCTTTTATTTACCTGTATATGTAAAGAAATGGCATCAAAAATTTACACAGATTCTTTCCTGTCTACTAATATTGAAAGAAATTTCCTGTTTTCTTTAGAGGACAAAAGGAAAGAGGCAAAGCAGAAAAATTATCCTTTCTCTAAGGTTTGTCCCCTGATGTAATTCTTTTGAAATCAGTGGCTTGACTACTCAGCTGATGAAAAAAATGCTGTTGTATTGAAAACAGGCTGAGAATGCAAATATCTTTTCCTCTCAGTTATACCAGGTAAATACAGACAATTAGTTCAGAGCAATCGGTCTATTTTTCTCCTGAAGTAACTTCATTGGCTTCACAAATTGGCTCTGCAGGACCTGCCCTTCTTCCTCTCAAACTAATGTAAAATCCGCAGTAACTACACAGACAAAACTGGACTCGATTCCCCCAGTACTTGTATCAAAGCACACAGCCAGATTTATCCTGATGAAGGCAAAGGAACTGGACCAGAGCAAAACCCCCTCTCAGTGGGATCAGAGTCAGCCCTCTGCATTTCATAAAATCACTCTAGATTTAGATGAGCCTGAAGTTAATTCGGGACCAGTGACTAAATCGGTGTGAATTGAGGTACTTCCATTGAATCCTGCAGCAGGAGATTTGGCTCCTGGCCCACGCACAGAGATTTATACCGGGCTAACAGAAAGCAGATTTCATCCTTCCCACCACCCTTCTGTTTGTCCGTCTCCCTCCTGCTAACGCAGGACAGCTCTGCAGAGTAAATCACGCCGCCGGCCCAGCCTCCGGAGCTGCAGCTTGTAAAGAGGCTTTTGCAGACTAGCAGAGTCGTACCCTAGAACAACAAAATCCATTGGCAATGCGAGCAGAGAGAGAGCAGCTCATTTTTCAAGGGCTTTCCAGCCTGTTTTCTGCTCCGGCTCCATCCAGGAGCCAGCCTTACAGACTTACCAATATTTTCATAATTAACTGACCAGAGTTTTCATAATTTGTAAACACAATAAAATAGCTTTGAGACATAGGGTGTGCAGTCAGAGGCAGTGTGTGTGCGATGGGGGAACGGTGCCGGGGTGAGGGGCAGGAGGGGGACGTTTCCTCAGGCAATTTACATTTGACTCAGGAAATCTGGGAGGGTGCCCGCTGCAGTTAAGTGATCAGGCTCACGACTCAAAGCAATTTTTCTTGAAGTGTCACTGCAACACACAACCACCATGTGTTCTTTCTTGGCTCGGCTTTCTCTGCTGATGCTCCGAAACTTGGACGGGCTGCTCCAGCCTGCCCGGTTTTCATCCATTTGCTGCGGCAGGGAAGCGGACAAAACTGCGTTTTGATGCATGTGCGAGTGCTCCCCTAGCCCTCCTCTTCCTCTCACTTCCACAAGAAGGGGCCCTCCTGATTTTGGGGATTTGGACAAAACTGCTAGGAGTTAATGGACAACATGTTCTAGGATGTGTGTCTCTGTACAGGAGACAGAGGCTATGCGAGGAAAAGGAATAAAAAAATTCAGAAGCAGTCCAAATTGCATTTGCCAGACTCAGCCACCTCCACTGATCTGCCAGCTCCTAACTAAACATGATAGGCCTGACCCTGTATTGTTCGGCACTTGGGCTCAGCCCTTACACTGGTGTTCAATGGGTGCAAAATGCTTCAGCTCTGAACTGGACCCACACTGGGACCCCTGGGCTTGTGAGAAGCATAACAGGATTACCCAGGGCTGGGAGCAATCCGAGCGTGAGCAGAGTATCATGTCTGAAGGCTGTGAGTAACTGTCAGTCCCATCATGCCGGAAGAGGACACTAATTTGGTGCTGTTTCACGGGGATGATTTAATCCTTACCACCATCTGGATTCTAGCTGGAGGCCAGCCACCCAAGCACTGACCAGCTCATGTGTTGCTTAGCTTAGAAGATTCGATGTGATCATGACCTAAGGCTGTATAGCTGTCACAGGCAAAGAAATAAAAACCAGCTTAATTTACAGAACTGAGTTCACTTTCAGCTCCTAGTGAAAAAACAATACAAAACCCTCAAAGACTTGAAAATATAGTGATTTTGAGAATTGTAAAATCTCCTGTGACTGACAGCAATTTCTATAGGGCATGCGGTAGTGATTTACATCTTGAAAAAGGCAGATGGCGTGTCTGAAATCAGAGCCATGGTTGTCCTGACCACCACCATCACAGCACTGCCAAGTCAGCATACCGCTGACGCGCCAGGTCCCAACGCATCTATCACCTTCTTTTTCTCCATCTTGGGTTTCTTCCCCTGGCAGCCGGCAGCATGGCTGCAACATGGTATTATGGCAAAGATGGATGCTGGACATGCCTGGCAACAGCAAGTGATTGAACTGGCCATGGACACAGCTCAGCTCAGGCCACGGAGTGGGCGTGAGGTGCTGGAGGCAGTGGTAAGCAGAAGATGACAAATGCTGACTTTACTGTGTGGGGAAATGCCTCTGACGAGGCCAAGAGCCAGCCAGCACACGTCTGTGGATGGAAGGACCATGCAACACTGACTCTTCTGCTGTGGTTTTTGGTTTTTTTTAAAGGTTATTATTTTCCTAGGCGTGATAAAGCAGGACAGCCTCAAGTCAGTGATACGGCAGACTTGTGGTACATCTTAACTCCTCCGTTGTCAAAATCTAATGTTCCCCTGCTGCTGTGTTTTCTGGGTTCACCTGGATTTGTCTTCATCCATCCTTGCAAGAAAACCCCTTATTTCACATTTTGGGTCTCAACTAGATCTCACTATCACACCTACCCCTGACTTGCAGAAGCTCTCTCCTTTTGCAATGCTAAGAGCTGAACATCTGTGCTAATGTGTGTCCATCTTCACCTACAGTGTTTTTGCTCACTCTCAGTCTGGGGTGCTGAGATCTTGGACTCCTGATCTGTGGCAGGCGTCACATCCCAACCCAAGATGCCATCAGCACCAACCCTCTGAGCTGCCGCACAACTGGCTGTTGCTGGTTTTCACTTAAGCACACCTGCAAAAACGAGATCTTGACTAAGCATGTCCGTGTACAGCTTTTTGCAGGACCATGTGTAAAGACAAAGGAGAACACAGTCTCCAAGTCCACCTTGCTTTTGGATCATCCTGGTGTGTTTGTTCCCAACAGCCTACTGACCTGAAGTGACTACTCTCCTAATTGAGCTGTCTAAATTAGATGTATAACGTTCCATGGTGTAAGTCAGCCTCAGACTTTATTCCTGGGTGGTAATGGATCGAACAATGTCAGAGTGAAAGGGCATGCCTACATGCTCTCCAAGCTGGCCGGCTACGAGCCAGCTCCAGTCTAGCTGCCTTCTAGCTGCGTTAACGTGGCACTTTGCCCAAACTAATAAGTCCCGTGGAGAGGCGCCATGTTAACGTGGCCATAAAGCTTCCAGATTGGAACAGCTTCATGAGTAGGCCTGCTGAGGAGCCTGGGTCTGTCAGCACGGAGAAAGGTAGACGTCTTTCTTGTTGATGTTCCTCATTTTTTAATCCACTTTCAGCTGAGACACAAGACCTCCCAGCTTACGCATGCCTCTTCGCATGGGGCAAAGGTGCTGCCCTTGTAGCACTCTCCAGCACAAACTGTTAGATCTTGGATGGTTTTACTTCCTTCCTCCTGTGCACAGCATGTACAAAGTCCTGCATGTGCTTGTGTGCACAGGCACACGTGGATACACACGAGTTTTGGTCTGATTTATTCAGTTTTGAAATAAACCTGGAATAATTTGGCCAAATTATAGAAAGGAACGCCATGTCCTGTTTTCTTGTGATTTTTTTGCCTTTCATTAAATGAAAGATAAATGGCAGATAATGACTCACTCATCTTGATCCACCTTATAAGCCCCACAATCAAATCTTATTGCAAAGGCATCTAAGGTATGTAGTGCTGAAGAAAAGTGCTTGTCAGGAGGGATAGAGAACAAAGGGTACCTGGAGGTTAGTAAATGTTTTTCATGGGTTCTGTAAGCTGTGGTTTCCTCTATTGGGGGTGTTATACACTTTCAGCTTTCTAGCTCCTCTGTCAGACACCCAGCCAAACAAGGGAGTGATTAGCAGAGCTCCCTTGTTGAGGCTATTGTTGTAGGTATGGTTTTAATACACCCACAGTTCTTGGCACTGATGCTCATTTTCTGACTCCAGGAAATCTTGAACTGTTTATTGATTCAAAGGCAAGAAAAAGAACATTGAGATGGAGCTAATTGGCCGGAGACATAATCTGCAAGTCACCCAAATAAATATTTCCATTAATTGAGACCCAGTTTTGTGGGAAGAAAAAGTAGCCTGGTTTAATAGCAATAATGTTTTGCAAATCTACATTTTATTAGTTTGCTTTTCTGCAGACAGACCCTTAGGTGCAGGCTTACTTGAAGATACATGGATGTCACAACATAAGATCCAGGTGCCACAGTTTGGCTGCTTTGGCACCAATGGAGTCTGGCCTTGCTCTGAAGAAGGGTGGTTCGTGCGCATCTGACATTTCAGTGTTTGCACAGGAAAACGGCCTGCAGGGACCTCTGGCCCTGGCAACCTGGCCACTTTTTTCTGCCTGTGAAGGCTCTTCAGTGATAGATGGGACAGGATGTGCCTCAGATACCTAAACTGGGCGTTCACTGTCCTGATGATAGAGTCATGTCAGCCTGCATCAATCTCTAAAGAACATTCTATGCTGTGTTTGACTCGTTTTGGCCTTTTTTATTTTTGCCCTTCCACACTTGGAAATATCCATGGGCTGCTGCTTTGCTTTCATCAAAATTTTGCAAGAGGCAGACAAGGTTCCAAGTTGATTTGGGGAAAAAGGAGCCCATGCTTTAATAGGCTTGTTGTATGACACAGGAATACATGTTGCAAAAGATGATGTTAGTGGGAACTAACAGTCCCTCTGTCCTCTGTCTACATTCTCCAGTAACTGGCACCTGACAGAAGGAGAGACTTTGGCCCTCTGCTCTTCTTCAGTGTTCACTTGTCAGGCGATCAGGAGGTCGGCAGTGATTCAAAGTACTCGGAAGAGAAATATGAATAAAGACAGATCAGAGAGCAATATTTATAAAGTTTCATTCTTTGGAACAGCAAGGGCTGGGTTATACGCATGAAGGCTCTTGCACTGGAGAGAAACACTCTGCTGGCTAAAGTATCTCTGCAACCCTTTTTCTAATTAAAAAGGACTCCTCTCTTCCCTGCCTCTCATTTTACAACAAATTAGATACGAAATCAGATCTGCTTTCTCTGCTTCTCTGAACTCTAATGACAGCTTACCATTAAGAAACATTTTGTTTGGGCCTAGGAGAGAGGGCAGAAGCCAAGAACAGTCTTCACAGTTTGAAAGACACTGAGAAATGTGCAGGAAACTCCCTCGCTGCTGCAGCAACAAGACCAATGTGTGCCACAGTCTGAGAGCAGAGCCTCGGGCCAAGGAGGAGAGCAAAAGAGCTGGGGATTGAGAGGGTAACCGCTACTTCTGCAAGTGAGTGATGATGCAGGTTAAGGTGTGCAGGGTACAGGGATGGGTACATTCGGGCAAGCAGAATTTACCGACTTCTAGTCTGGACGATAACAGATTTACATCTTGCTGCCTTTCATGGAATATCAAGCTGGCAGAGAAAACCATTCATACTTAATATCCCACTGGAAAGCAAAGAAAATGAAAATCTTCACTCTCTGTGCAAAGAGACAGGTCTTCTAAGGGTAGAAACCCACAGACCTGCTCTAATGTCACTGGAGCAACCTCAAATACTCATCTCCTCTAGAGGAAAGGTTTGACTGACCCCAGACTAAATGGAGTCTGGGAATTCTACAGAGAAACCTTGTCAGCATTAAAAAATGAGTCCATCTCAAGGTACGTTACGAACAGGATAAAAAAACATTACTGCATCTTTTCAAGAGCCTTGGTAAAGTGCCAGTGCTGGAAAAAAATCTTGAATTAAATTAGTACATGGAATAGAAGGATGAAAAAGCTCTTTCCTCCCTGCCTACACTGCTGCTGGGTATGATGCAGTACCCAGTCTTCTGCATCATGCCACAGCATGAGGAGATCATGGCTGTGGGCTCCCCTGGACATCAGCTCAGATGTACACTCCCTTACAGATCTGCTCCATCAACCATGCTCCTGAGTTCACTCACTCAATTCTGTTGGAGAAGTCCCTGAAGGTACATAGAGCTATCTTCACTGTGAAGAACAAAAACAGCCCTGGAATGCAATGGCCTGTCTAATCCTGTTATTTATTTTTTTCCCCGAGTGTGGAAGTCCTCTATTGTTTATCAGTGTTTGATAAGCTCATACTGCAATTTGCCAATCACAAAGGAGTGGCAGAAAGGGAAAGGATTTGACCGACTCTGAAAAACCAAGGAGTGCCTTTGTTAATCTCCCTGCCATTCTTCCGGCATCCCTGAAAGGCAAATACTGGTGGCTGGCGATGATGGATGGGCGGCTGGCAATATCAAGACACCCCTGAGCCAATCAGCAGGACAAAGGCTCAGCTACACCTCTGAAAGTTACGCAATATCTCATGAAATGGTTTGTGATAAAATTCTAATCTATCGGCTATAAAAACCTGGGCAAAGGAGTGTTTTGGTGCAGTTGTTGAGTAGGAAGATAAACAACACTGGAAGAGACAGGGAAGTTTCTTGTTTAGCTTCTAATCATTTTTTCCCTCCAGGTTTCTTTAATTCCAAGTCCAGTCTGAGTAAAGACACTTCTTCCGTCTGTTAAAGTCCCCCCATTGCATTGCTAACTATCAAACCAGAGAGCCTGGAACTAAGCGCAGGGATAAAAGAGTGCACGCCCAAGCATGCACATGCACTCTGTGAACTGGTCGTTTTTTTCAGTGGAGAAGTCTGCAGAGTCAGACTTTCACTGAGAAGCCAAAAGTTCAGGTAGATGCACCAACGCACCAGTAACTTCAACACACCCCAGCATCATTCTTTCCCTGGTTGTCTGTGCCCCCTCGCTGATTGTTCCCTGACAACCAGCTACATCTGGAGCTGCTGAACCAGGAGCAAAGCTACAGCACTTCGTGGGGAATACACACCAGGGCAGGGAGCAGATTGAAAAGGCAGGCTGGGGGAACTGCAGGGTAAGAGGGTAGAACCCCTTTGAGCCCTTCCAGTGCACTGTTACTACTGCTGTCCACCTGAGAAAGTGCTTCAGAAATCAGAAGGGTATCATCCTGCAGGCTGTGGACGCTTTGAATCCATACCTTATCACCATTGCTGCCACGATGAGGGCTTTGATGTTACTGTTCCTTCTGCAAACCTGTTGCCTTGCAAAGGGACAAAAATCATCCTCTTTTGCTGCTTCTTACCCCTGTGGTCTGCTGATCAACCAAGCTGGTTTGCAGCACGTCACGCAGCACTCTCATCAGGGTACTGCTGAATCACAGAAACATGCCCAAAGCAAACAACAGCAATAACAGAAACTATAACAAACATCCATTTGTGTGCTCCAGGGTAAGAGGTCCCCAAATGCCTTAACAGAAATAACTAAAAATCAAAATTACAATAAACAAAGGCAATATGCTTATAAAAAAAATATCCCACTTCGAGTGCTCCTACCATTTAATCCCATCTGTCAATAACACAGCTGCACTGCAGGGACTGTCCAGCATCTTTATTTTTCTAGGCATCCTGGATGCGTGCAGCACATTAAATGACTCAGAGTTCCAACAGGCGATTTTGAAAGTCACTCTCTGTGGCTGCTACATGTTTGCTTTTCTCTTGACCTCACCACTCATATCTTGCTGTTGTTGCAAAACTAATTCATGGGTTGGATCCAAAAAAATGGAAACTGCTCTCCCTTCAGATTCTTGCATTTCTGAAAAAGTCCTTCCTGCTTCCTGTTTGCACTCTCGGCAGTGTTTCCAAAACAAAATTTCCACTGCCTTTGAAAAACACAGAGGCACGCTGAGCAGGAATGTGAGCTCCAGGTCAGTGGCACATCCAGGACAATTCAAGACAGTGATGTGCTCATAGAAAAGTCTGGAGGCTGAAATTTTATTTTTGTCCACAAAAAAAGAGGCCTTAGGCTTCCAGCGTCTTTTGGATGCAGGTGAGATTGATGGAGCTCTCCAGGCTATGGCACCCACCTAACCTCTATAACAGGTTGACTGGCATGAACATCTGCTATTTGGCTACACATGGGTTAGACAGATGTGGATCTTTCAACCCTTTTGTAGTGAGCGTTAGGACCAAAGTTAAGTGACACAAGAAGCTTTCCCCATAGCACGTACAATAGTGAGCTTTACCCAGAAGCCTGAGGATCAGGAGTTTCTGCAACTTGTTTAGAACTTGCTTTTGCTGAGATTTGCAGTATAGACTGATGGTGATTGCTGATGAACAAAAGGGGTGATTCTGTGAATCACAAAAGGAACCAGACTGAACCTAACAGAGTAAGCTTTAGAGGAATTTTCAGCAATATTGATAACCTTGGCAACTAAGGAGCTACAAACCAGCTACAAGAGTCATGAGATGGTCCGAGTTAAATAATTAGAATCTTATAGTTCTTTTTGTACACTGCCTGACTCTTCTGTCTCTAGGATAACAGTTTCTCTTCATCCTTTCAAGGTTAACTTGAAAATACTTTGAAACACCTCCTGTTTTATTTTCATTGAATGCTTGGACCCTTCTGTTTGTAGCTGAGTCCAGCTGCTGGGGTGTGAGAAAACTTTAGCACAAAGGACTTCTACAACTTGTGTGAAAGCACTAATACTTTGTCACAACTTCTGTTGATGAGGTTGGGGATAATTAAAACAGAACTGGAGGGATACAACTGTGTAACTTGCTCATCCCAGTTTCCTACACATGGAAAAGGATTCTGTGGCCCCATAACTGCCCAAATCCCTGCTGAGATGAAGAGAGTTTACAATGTAAGGAGACAAAGAAGTGTCTGTCATGGTTGAGAATATTCTCAATTTCTACTTTTCTTCATTCAACATTTACCCAAGACTACCTAATTCTATGCCCTGTTTTCAGAGTTACGATGTGAACTGTCCTCTCCAAATGGAAAAATTTGCTTTCTGACAGTTGCTGCCCATCAAAACTGAAGAATATCGCGGCGAGTGTGGAAACAGCACCGTGACGGGATCAGCAGTGGTGTGTTGCTCCTGGACTGCCGCAGATCCGGCCAGCTCCCCTTTCCCTCTGCCAGGACTGTGAGGAGCTCCGCTGGCTCCATCACGCTCCATCACCAGCTCTCGGCACAGACAAGGCAGGCAAATGCCTAGGACAGCAGACTGCTTGGAAAGAAAATTCCCCACAGCTCAGCTATTCGTTTTACCCTTTCACAACTCCTGCTCCTGGAAAGCCCAGACAGCTGCTACAAACAGATGGGTTGAAGGAAACCATAGCGGGGAAAGAGACTATCACTGTCCCTATCTCTCTCACTCTTCTGGCAGGAAGAATTTTTTGGAGCTCTGCCCCAGTTCATTGTCCTCATCCTTTTTCCCTGCTTGTCCTTTTGAAGGCTGGGACAATCTGGGCTTGTTTCTTGGGCAGCAAAATTTAAATCTCCTTGAGCTGCTAAGAAGCCTTCAGCTGGCTCTGGATTCTCCTCCTTTATGCCTCTGTTTTCTTAAGGATCTTTTATCGTTCTTTTTTTTTTTGTTGTTCATGAGATGAGAATCTGGTGAGTCTTTAACTCAGTGGGCACAAAGATGTCGAGATTATTAAATGGAATATCATTACTGCCATCTCTGCAGGTATGAAGCAAGTCAGTTGAAACTGGCTGGGGGTTTTGAGTGGATCAGTAAATCGAAATTGCAGACACCTGGGCTGTGCAAATTATGCATGAACTTGTTTTACAGCTTCCGTTGATGCCAGATGAAAGTTACTTGGACGTGCTAGAGATTTGCAGGTGATGGTCTATAATGGTAATAGAGTTAACTGTGGCTACAAAAAAACACGATTACACTTCAAATGTCCAGTGAGATCTTTGCTTTCTTAATATTGTGCCAGCTTATCTGGAACACCTTACTCTGTAATTTCAGGAAGAAGGAGGTGACTAGATTTTAATGTTTTTCTGCTTTGTTTTCCTGGTATCATTTTTTTCTTTGTTAAAACTCAAATATCTCTTTCACAACTAGGGATCTTCTGCAATTACATTGTCAGTCATCATTATCCATATTACCTAGATTTCGTAATATGTGCCTGGCACCTGGACTATGTTTGAAAAATGCCATTTTGTATTTGTTCAAATACTCACAGAAATGTATTCTGTGATGGATACACATCGTACAGTGGCTACAAACAAGTCTGGTCTAAAATATGTATTTCTTTTTATGAAGAAAAAATGAAACAAAACCTTGCAACTTTTAAAACATTTCTCCACATGTTAACTCTGTAAAGAAGGGAACAGTTTTGCCTGTCCTGTAGAGAGGATGAACTGAAAACCAGACAGATTTCATCACTTTACTGAAGTCACATGGAAAGTTTGTAACTGAGCAGAGGATGGAATTTGGATCTACCACGTCTGGTGCTGCTGCCCTTCCTGCACCAGTAACCCCCATTCCTGGAAGAAGAGGGGTACCAAAAGTACCTTTCTTGCCTTGCCGTTTTAAAATATTTTAAAATATTTTTAAAAAATATTTTAAAATATTTTTTCTACCTATATTATCATCAGCTTTCTGTGAGCAGCCACAGTGTGAGCATCCTGCATGCGATGCATCATGGCTACCTGGTGAGAATAAGGTCTGCATGGACAGTGCTGCTCACAGAGAGCTGCCAGTCCAGCAAGGCTATGGCAGAATGGTTGCATTGTGTGAGTGAGAAGCACCCAAAAATTTCAGGATTTTTATACCTTTCTAGCAGCTCTAGTGTGTATAGACATATTTCAGTATAGTCGTATTTCCTTTGCTTTAAACGAACCGCATCTCCATCATGCTTTTATCCTAGCTATGCACGAAAGCAGTGGAGAATTCCTTCTCTGCCTTCACACTTTCAGACTTGTCCTCAAACTGGCGTGACAGAACTGGGGAGTCAAGGGCAGGAGAGCAGTGTGGGCAGGAGTCTTTGCACATGGGAAGCAGAACATCTGCAATAAACAAGGAGATCTGGGTTACACATGGATTTTCTGGGCAAAGGGAGTTTTCAGAGAGCCATTCCCTAAGCCTATTTATAGCATTGCTCAGCCTTTTCTCCTCACCGTAGGCATGTAGTATTCAATCTGGCAATTCCTTGGCCATCTGTGGTTTGAGATTAAGCATCATTACAACAATTCACTATGTTCTGTGCAATCAGTCAACTCTTTTTTTTTTTTCGCTCATTCTTTCACATCTACCTCGCTGCACCAAGTTCCACACAAAATCCTTATCACAGCCGGGTTATACATCTTATCGGTGGGTTCGGACATTCTGTGGCTGTCACAGACTATGGCAATGTACTCAGGAGGGTCATTAACCTGTTATAGGTCTGCCCTTCGTATGTTGGGCAACGCCACGGAAAAATAGCTCAATAACACAGCAATGACTGGCATGTAAATGCAAATAGACAGAAAGATGATGCAGACTCAGCATATAGGGAGTCCTTTGAGAGCTATAGAACTGGTACGGGTAGTATAGAGCAGTGATAAATCCGTATCTTTTCTTTGAAGTTGAGCATTAACAGCTGGCTTGACGCCAGAGTTGGTATCAGGTCTCAGACATACTTCCCGCAATCCCTAGTCTGTACCCTTCTGTGCCATTAACCATTATTTCTGATAGATGTCACTGTGTGTTGTTGCACAACTCCATCAGGATCACTCGCACCAATAAAGGAAAAGGAACTGGCTGTTAAATTACTGTTAGCCCTGTCCTCTTGTAACCTGGTGTAAATTTCTCACCACGCAACACTGAATTCACACTCTATGCAGATTAGCATGAAACTCGAAGATTAAGCTATTTCTCTTCTCTTTCTTGCCCAAGACTATCAGAGAATTACAATACACTTTCCAATGTCACTTTTCTTTTATCTGCATGAGGTAAGTTATTATCTACCCTGATGACTTTACAAGTTTTCCCTTCCATTTTTGAAAGTCGATTATGAATGACCTGAGGATTTCACTTTCAATGGAGGTGTTTTATGTAGCAAAAAAACGATCATTTTAATTTACACCTAGAAGCCAAAGTCATACTGATGTGTGGGGTTATCTGCCTGGTTCTGTCTTCTACACCTTGATTTATGCTGTGGTCATTACCCACTGGGTTTCTGAACACAGCCTTTTTCTCATCACCAAATACTCCCATTTTTGAGAGTCTCCCAAGCCTGAAGGGCAACACCTTGGTTGTTCCTGGCTCTGAAGACTTTACCTTGCTGCAAGCTGTGGTAGTGATGAGCCTGTGACCCAGAGCTTCTTTGTGCCCACATCTGAATATAGATGAGAGCCTGCACTGGAGTACCCCATGCCATTAGTCATGTACTCACCGTGTATATTCATGCTGAGTGAAAGAGAAAAGCAGAGATTCAATCCATGTTCGTTTTGCAATAATCTCTGGAAACATAACATGATAGCAAGTCAAGAAACTCCTTTCCTTTTGGCAGTTGCAGCTCTCCTTGAAATAAACAGGTAAGCTACGAGCCTCGGGGGGATTTTAAAAACCACTTGTCCCTCAATCATTTTTCCACTTTCCAGCTACTACACAGTACAAAAAGACTTAAATGGTATTTATGTTCCTGTAGACTTGGCAGCATGGTTCTGTGTTCATAATGGGCTATGTTTTTGGGACTTAGGGAACGGGGGAGAAATTTCCACTCATTTTGTATAATTATGATATAGAAAATATTTGTAGATCATGTTTTTGGAGCGTAACTAATGTGCTGTTCAGTCCTGCCTCCTACGTGAGCCTGACACATTTGCCCTACCAGGGCCTGTGCAGAGTGGGATATTTACACCCCAGTGGCTTTTTCAGTGACATCATTGAACAGACTCAAGAAGTTGCAGCTTCAGAGTTGTTCTTCATCACCTGCTTTGTTTGGAATTCCCTCTGCCACAAACAAAACAAACCACCAAGGAAAGAAACACCCCTAAAAATCCTCAGCTCACCCACATGCAATTTTTGAAAAATATTGTCCTGGTTTCCATTTTGTGGTGTGTGGAGTAGTCACAGGTGAAAATCACCGGGGAAAAAGCATGCATGGCTACCTATAGTGGCCATATTTAAATATGTTTACATGTCGCTGAGTGTGCAGTGTGGGTGTATGATTTTCGTGACTTTGCTGCTGCTTTTTCCTACATCTTGGACCATACATGTAATCTTTAGTTGTCTGTTGGTGCAATGTGAAAAATTGGGTATCCTCTATTATAGGGTTTAAGATTACAGGGTTCGTTATCCGGCATTCAGAAGAAGGTTCAAATGGAAAGTCCACATCCTGGGAATTACTAAATGGTTCTCCTCCCCTCTCAGGACACAGTTTTCAAGGACTGCTCCAGGCACTGAGATATGCTGAGCATCCTTCTGGAAGTACTAAGCAGCTTTTATGATCCGGCCACTGCTAGCCTTTATTTATTGCCAGGTTGGATGGGGCTTTGAGCAAACTGATCTGGTGGAAGGTGTCCCTGCCCATGGCAGCGGGGTTGGAAGAAGATGATGTCCCTTCCAACCCAAACCATTCCATGATTCTATGATTCTATGATTTACCATGGGACAGGGCAAAATAGATGCAGAGCTGATTCAGATGGGCAGCTCAATCCAGGGCAGACTGAAGGCTCCCCTCCAAAATGAAGCACCTTTTTTCTTTTTATTTGCATACATCTCTCCAGGCCTGTTAGCTCTCCCTAGCCTGTGTGAGGCAATATGATTGCTTTTCTTCTGACACCCAAACACAAACAGAAAAGAAATGGAGAGCTTCAAGGCAAAGTAGAGAGCTTTCTCAGTTTTCTTCATTCAATTAGCAATGCCCACAAATCCTGACCATCTGATTAAATCCATAAAAATAATATCTTCCCACCCCACCAGCTCGCCATGCCCCCAAAAGCCCTAAATTAAACTAAACAGTTCCAGGCTTAACTTTTTTTGTTCATTGTAATCATCCTAAATCAGTGGCTCCAGCCTCTCTCGCTGGCTTCTGTAAAAATAGTTCTCCTTTACTGCTAAACCAAGGCTTCTTTATACAGCCTCCGAGTGCACAAATACTGCTCTTATTTACACAGAGAAATTACAAACAGGCTCTTGATTCTTTGATCCTGTGTATTCAAACAGCCCCGGGCTTCTGCTGATTCTGGCCACAGGAATCAGGTGCGTGGTAGTGGGTTTTGCCCTTATTATGGTGCAAAGCGCTCCGACTCTAACAGTCACGGCGCCTATTGGGGCATAAAACCTTGGGAAGGAGAAAAGCTCTCTGTCCCTCTCCTGCTCTAGTGCTCTCAGGACGCTGAACATTGTTCACTTTTTTTGGCACCCAAAAATTTATCTGTTCCCGCTGGCCTTCAGTCGCAGAACTGTGCGCGGTTCTTGGCTGATCAGGGAGGCAAAGTAGTTTTTTGGGATGCATCTCACCTGTAAATGGTTTATTTAACTTAGGCATTGGTATAACCCCTACACTGAGCACTGAATAACAGTATTCAACGGTTCGCTGGCAGCTCAGAAATCCTGCAGTTGCAATGCAGCATTAAAAGGGAGGCAGGTTTCGCTGTTCATTAAATGTGTGGTGCGGATAGGAGAAGTGGAACGGTTACTGGTCTCCAGAGAAGGCTGTGCACTGATGTAAGTGCTTTGTTTCTGCTCCAGCGTTGGTATGACTGGATGGTCACAAGCTGTCAGTAGAGCAGCAAAGGGAGCCCTGGGAAAGAGATCCATGAAAAAAAGTACCTACAGAAAGAGCTGAGCAGATGCTTTCACTTTTCTACAGAACTCTGAAAACTTTCATTTCAGTTTCCATTTGAAATGTTGCTGGAAAACTTAAAACAAAACAAAACAAAGCCACCATAATGGAAAAGAAAAAGGAGAGGTGGCTGCAATTCTTTGCTATTTTATCTCTGCTTTTTGCTGTTTAAAAAAGTATCTTCAGTGTCAAAGACTGGAGGAGGAAACCAGGATAAGAAGAGTTATTTTCTTAACTATTTCTATTTTTTCCCCAAACTTTACTCCAGGAAAAATAAGTTTAGGGAATGCTCCCCGACCTGAAAATGTAGATGCACCTTTTTCAATATCTAAATCCCAAGATGGATGCAAATGCCTCATCAAAATGAAATATACAGTTGATGCATCAAACCCATTTTTTTTCTGCTTAACCTGCACCCCTATAAACCAGATGCTTCATCAAGACTCAGTATTGTTCCTAAGAACAGGGAAAACTGTGATCACAGGGAAATCTTCTGCATGTTTGCCTGGACATATTTCAATTGAACTGTTGCAGCATTTCCATGCCAGCGCAGGAGCAGGGAGCACTGCGGCTGGGTTGTGAAGCCTGACTGCTCAGCCTTGCTGGGGTCTCCTATCACAGAGGCACCTCTGACAGCGTTGCTCAAGGTCAGTCTGTGCTTTAATAGTGGAATCAGAATAACATCAAGATTTCCTGATTCTTAACGGGGTTACCTAAGCCCAGAACAAAAGATGAGATAATACTGCTAGGAAAAGATGAAGCAGAACAATAAGAGATGAAGAAGTCAGTAAGGTCCATAAAGCCCTTCCTTGCAGGTTGTTCCTGCCCTTGCTTTCTTGCTTTGCTCTCCCTTGTGCTGAGAATTTTGTCCATAGCAGCCCCCTCATGAGTTTTATGTGAGAGTGGGAGGACAGTCCAGCAACCAGTACTCTGCAAAAATGTTTCTTTGCAAGGTTTGGTTATGATCTTGCTGCGTTATGCAGGCAGTGTGAGCTCTTATCTCTTGACCTTGACATCTCCAACCTCTGCTTGGGTGAGAGTTAGTTCCTGGACAGATTGCCAGGCAAGACTTGACTTTGTGCACAGTCTTGCAGGCTACTGGTTTTGCAAGTATTTCATGGGGCTTTTTATTGTTACTAATATTACTTAGCTGCACGTGAGATGTTGGGCCAAATCCTGTGTTAATGTTGGCCTTAGCCAGCAATAATCTCCACCAATTTTATGTGAGCTTGCTACTAAGTAAGGCCAGAGGAAAAGTGAGTGGGAAGCTTTGGGTTTTCTCCCTGAGCCTAAGTCACTGAAACCAGATGGAAAGACTTCCCTCAGCAAGGAGAGCTTCAGATCCACTCCCTGAGCAGAGCCCAATAGCTTCCTGATTTTGTCAGTCTCTCATTCCGTCTCTGGGGGCAATGTGTAGATGTCCCTCCGTGATGAATAGAGATGAATAGATAACATCCTTATTCCTCATGAAGACTGTGAGTAATTCATAATTCCCCAACCAGGATAAATAATCCTCTACTTTCTCCTGAGTCTCCTATCTGATAACCCTCATTCATCTCCCTTTACTCACACCCTGCCAAACCTCCTCGCTTTAGCGAACAGGAGGACCCTGCACAGCTAGATCACGTTTTATCTTGGTTCATGGATCGCTCCTTATTTATTTAAACCTCCACTGCCTCCAGCTTCAGTAACGATGCTGCTGCCCTCAGCATCAATGCCTCTGCCAATAACAACAAGCTCCATTTAGTCTGCTACAGCTTCCTATGGAGAATTGTTTTCTCACTTTACTCCTGCTCCTCAACCCTTTAGAAATAGGCAAAGCCTAAAAATTATCCCCAACAGGCTTTTGCATTCGTCCACTTTGAAACAAAGCCTTTACATATGTTTGTTCTATGGGGTCCCACTGATTTTTCCCCTTACAAACTTTCCTCCCATTGCTTTTTCACATCCAAGCCTTTTCCTTCAAGCCTGAACATTAAAGGCTGGAAGGTGAGAGGGGAAAAAAAAAGGGAAGAAAAAATTAAATTTATTTCTTTTATTTGATTACTGGTTCCTTATTTATGCATCCACACACATACAAGGGCAGATGCTGTGTTTTAATCCTACAGTAATTGGCTTTGGAAAAACAGTAGCTCATAATAATAATATTGTGAGTGGCCAGAATAAAAAGAGCTACTTGAATGATGGGGCAATTAATCATGTGTGCGTAGGCTAGCGTAAAAGTGCCAAGCAGCCACCGAGGGAAAAATCATCTCCCCTACGTCTCCTCCTGTCTTCAGACCCACCTAATTGGTAGTCAAAACAGACTATCTCACTTCTAAATTTACCTGCCCCTTACGTGCAGGCAGAGCTAAAGGTCCCATTAGGTCTGTGGTAGTGGGTGCTCTGGTGAACATGCACTGTTTATACATAAACCATATATGAATAGCTAATTCCTGGCACCGCTGCTTTCCTTAACAGCAACCTGGCAACTAAGCAGCATTGAGGAGACGGAGGCCGTGGTTTCATGATGCAAAGTGCTCAGCAGCAAGGCTGGCTGCCCATGCTGCTTCTACTGCCTGCTGCGAGAGGGCTGTCCCTGGCCTAACAGGGAACTCGGAGCTGTCTGAAAACGCCAAACAACTTTTTGTTTGCTCGGTTTTGGTGGTCTTTCTTCCTAACTCTGGATCCATTTCCTGATCTGACTCCTAGTTCAACCTTCAAGGGAGCTGACACAAGAGGAGAGGAAGGATCGGACAGTGTGGAGTGCAGAGAAGTGGCAGGGATAATGGCCAAGCTGGTGTGGCCACTGAACTCTTTCTGCAGGGAAAGCGCAGCCTGAGAGGACTTTGAAGTGACCTTGTGCTATCCAGTCTCCCTCTCTCTCTCAAAAACAGAATGAAAACCAAAACAATATTGTTTTGCCTGCAGGTCACTACTTTGTAGAAAGGCTTGCAAGAGAAAATCAGTGTCCCCCTGAACATGCCGCACTGGGAAGTGAGGGGAAGGCAAATACTCCTTCAGCTGCAGTTGCCTGGGGACAGCCTCTGTGCCCGCAGCTCCAGCTGAACTCAGTGGAGCTCGTCTGCCCCCCTCAAGTGCAAAGGTCCAAATGATTTTGGTGTTTGGTGACTCCAGCTACTCAGGAAGATGATAGAACTTGAGATCCTAAGTCACCTTGCATACTTTGGAAATGTTATTTCTGCCTTTTGGGAAGATGTCCTTGCCGTGAGTACCTCTATTCAGCTATAGGATATGATTTCATGGTTGGGCTTAAGCTGATCTAAGTCCGCTGCTGCTGAAAGGGAAGATCCTGCCCTGCCTTCTGCCTCTAGCTGCGATGTCCTGCTGCCTGCTATCAGCTCAGCCGCTCACAGAACCACGGCCAGGTCTGTGAGCTGGTCCAGCTGAAAGCCAGTCCTCTTCGCTGGCCGGGCAGCGGGAAGCTGTAGCAGAGAGAGCAAGTGACCTATCTGAGGTCCTACAGATCTTAATAATATGATCTCTAGGCCATACAATCATAGGATGGTTTGGGTTGGAAGAGACCTTAAAGATCATCTCATTCCAACCCCGCTGCCGTGGGCAGGGGCACCTTCAACTAGACCAGGTTGCTCAAATTTTGAAGAGCATTCTGGCTTGGTCTCTTCCCACCCTCTTGAATGCCACTATTATTTCTGTGCATCGTGTCTATGATGTTTATGCTCTTAGACGGAAAGGGAAGGTGTTTTTTCTCTTACCTTCTCCCCCTTTCACACATCCTCCAAAATCTCAGCCTCTGGATGGAGACATCAACAAGTCTCCCTGCTCCAAGTGGACAAATTTGTTCTTTCACACAGGAATCAGCACATAAACAAACTTGAACTCTCCCAAAACTCTGGACAGACAAGATCAAATACATGTTACCCACAGCCTTTCCTTTTCACAAGCTTCGTTTACGAGCTCCTGTGCTGTGGACAATTTGCCTGATTACGTGGTAACCTCTCTGAAAGCAGGACAACTCTTGCTGTGGCTCATTCATTAACTCCTGATAAACTATGTCAATAACCTGGATCAACACTGTTGCATCAACCCATCCTGGAAGCTGACCTTCAGAACAGCATTCTGGCATTTTGGGGAGTTACATAATTAGCACTGAATGTTCAGTCTGGCTGAGTTCTCAGAAAGCGGAGCTTGTGCTGGAGAAAGCCCAATGGAACGAGAAGGAATGAGTGAAAAAGGCATGTCCCAGCAGTTACAATAGCTCTTTCATTGTACGATCTTCAAATATTTTATAATTGGTGATGGGAACCTCCCCGTGTATCTTCTGTTTACTCCTTTTGCGAGGGATTTAAATTTTGCCCTCAGATGACAATTAAGAAAAAAAAAGCTCAGAAAAACCCCTCAGAACACAGTACTCAGCTTCACTCTGAGCAGATCCTAGTGTGACAACAGCGTGGGTATGGCAAAATGAACTTTTTCTCCCATACTATGAGTGACATGAAGACAAAAAGGAAAGAAAAGCTCAGAGCAGTGAGCTCGCTCATTAATAACACTACTAAGAGTACCCATGTACCTTAAGAGCAAGAAAAGAGAACCCAGGAGACCTGAATCCAAATCCCCAATACTAGCCTTTAGACAAAATCCCTCTCCAGAAGATACACAGCTGTCTTTACAGCTGATTTTGTTCTCTGCTTAGTCCAGCCATGAAGCCACTGCTCTGCCTGCATAATACCACAGTGTATGGCTATGTGAAATCAGTGTTGCAGAAATACTCAGCTTTGTATTACTAAGCAGACCTAAGTATCTACGGTGAGACACTGGGATGCATTAAGCCTGCATGGCTGCACCCTCCCTGCATATCCTCTGATCACTCCTCAGACAGGAACCAGAAATCAGCATCTGGCTCCACAAGCTCTATGAGCAGTTAGCTGCTGCAGGCATAAAACATGAGCGACCAGATCTGGGCTCTAGCATTCATATGGTGATGTCCTGAACAGCTAAGCTGCTGTGGGGTGAGTTGTGATTTAGTTTTGATTTATAGGGGCTGGAAGAAACCCATGCTTTTCCCGTCTTGGGTATCTTGTACTCTTGAGGCAGTGCTACTAAGTCTATGAACATGGTATTTCTTAAAGATAGTTTAAAAAAACATTTTCAACCACGATTTCCCATTTCACATACACAGTTATCATCCGGATGCAAGAATCTGTAAAGACAGCAATCTCTTTGGAGAGTTCATTTGACAAAAAGTTGTGGGACAGAACTTTCTCCTTGGTTATACTGTAGAAACATAAAGGCTGAACTGGAGCAATTCAGAGGAGAATAAGTCTCTGGTCTTTATACATAGCATGTTGAAAAGTTCGCTCCATTATGAAAGTCCTTTAAAAATACAGGCTGTATATCCGAAGTGAGCCCACCAGAAAAGAAAAATAACAAAGAAACTAGCTTTGAAAGACTGGGCAAAGGTCTGGAGGAGCCACAGTTTTCCTTCCCTGCAGTAAAGCGTGGCTAAAACAACACAAACTCCTATGGCTTACTAATTTTTCAACCCAATATTTTCATATAATTTGTGTGCTTTATAAGCCTTGGAAAACCCACAAGAGGCCACACATTTCTGATGTAATCGTCTTTGAATTCAACAAAGACCATTACCATGTCAATGAGGGGGATGGTTTCAAAGAGCAGAGGGTGGTTTGCAGAGCACCCAGAGGGGATTTTCACTGCAGCTACTGAAATAATAAACTCCTCTTTCCCCCTCCCTTGCCCCCTTCCAAATTTTGGCTCCAGCTGGAGACATTTCAATAGTTTAGTTCTAATCACAGATAATTCTTTTTTTATTGTGTCATTTTGGATGCTGTTATTATACATAACAAACGTTGCTATGTTACTAGACCATAAAGTCTAAGCTTTAGCTTAGGTCTGTTTGAGCACAAACTCTTTGCATTTTGGCCCTTAAAGATGTTATATGTTGGGGGTGGAGGCTGCCTTTGTTTCGAGGGGCTACTTCACAGACATGGCTTTTTTCTCTCTGAGTTTATCCCAGTTTTTCTGCTGTCAGTGAGCTGTGCTGAAATTGTTTTGCAAGCTTTAATTAAAAGAGGTTAATCACTTATGCTTCGAACTGTGAAACATTTCTGCATGGGAATATTTTTACGCATGAGATGTCCCACTGGTTTACACTGAGCTATTCATGATGCAAAATATTTTATAGACATTCAGTCTTTGCAAGTTTGGGACCTCAAGTGGGCCTGTCTAGGAAGCTGAAGGCAAAGGAAAGGCAGGAGCTAGGAATACTATGATCAGGCAAACTGCATCACAAACTACTACAACTGTAGAAAAGAAAAAAAAAAGGCAAGAAAAGAAAAAGTTTTGCTGCAAATTATCACCTTAAGTACACCCCCTTGCAAAACACATTTTGATGAAATATTCAAAGAGTACTTATTCCAGGGCAAAAGTTGCAAGCTGGAAATAACAGCTCAAGGTGAAAGAATTGAAGAGTTGGATCTCTAGCTTATCAAAAAGAAGCCTAAAAATGAGCATCAAGAGTTACACTTGCACTATGATATATTCCTTTATAAAGAAAATAATCTATGTAAGTACTTTCCCTGTTGCTCACAAAACATTGATCTCTCTCTTCTATATCTACTGGCCCATGAACTGACCATGGTGATGAGAGTCTGAATTTGTTTGTGAGTGACCTCACCCTGTTCCCTGTGCAAGTGCTCCCTGAAGCTACAAACTCAGTGAAGTTCCAGATCACACAGAGTTTCCAAACAGATGTCTAAATGCCTTGGAGAGAGGGGATAAATTATCATGAGCAGTCCTATCTCTTTCCATTGACTGTGGAAGGAGCCTAGTCGTCCAACTTAGTCTAGATGCTGAGGGCAGGATTCAGTTGCTGAAACGTAGACGTCTATTGCTCTTTGAGAGCCCTGTTGTAACACAGATACGTGTGTGGGATGGCAGATATGATTTAGTAGGTCATATAATCCCTATGATTTCACAGGAGACTCCAGACCTTTCTAAAGTGGCTGGCGAGCATGAGAGAGACCTCAGCAATGCAATTCCACCCTGTCTTATAGGTGGTTTAGCAGAAGTACTTGGACCAGGACCCAGAGTCACAGAGAGACAAAACTTTAGGGGAGTTTTAGGGGAGGGAAGAGTGTTTTCCTCCCATTTTAAGAAGACACCACTTGCAGGGTTGAAAAAATTGCAGCTCGCCAGAGCATAACCATTAAGGGTTTATTACAATTGAGTTTTATAACACGCGTTCTAATAAGTCCTTAAAGAATGTGGCTGTATGCAGTAATCATTTCATAAATATTAATACAGCATTTAGAAATGGGGCCTTAATTTAAAGTGTTACCTTTTTATTAGCAAGTGCACAGTTTAATTACTGCAGTAAAAATATAGATTAGTTAAGCTTTGCTGCTGTTCTATTACCTGGGAACCAGCACCAGCCTAGCTTTAATAAGCAGCTTCTGAGGAGGTGAAAGAAATTCCTCTGGCTAGAGAGACTGAGGGGGGAAGGTTTGCTGCTGGAAACTGACTGTATTCTTTAACAAGGCTAGACTGTGGAATGACTTCTTCTTGCTGTCTGCATTTTTGTGTGCATGTGTGTTAATTCACACACGTCTCCAGTTATTTCCATTAGGGACTGACAGGCTGGTTCTGAGCAAACAAACAAAAATAAAGCACTAGGACATGCAACCAGCATTGAAGCTAAACTGGAAAGGGTTTGATTTCTTTTTGGTTCTGTCTTTAAAACAAATTCTGAAAAAATATTTACTCATTTTTCCACAAAACGGTTATTTCCATTTGCTTCTGCACTCTCAGTTTGGAAGCTCCTCTTTCTTCCTCTATCATTTTTTGTTCAGCAGATAGAGTGGCGGGGAGGAGGCAGGACACCAAGTTTCCATCCTGAACTGTGCAACTGATGTGCTCAGTTGAAGGGAACAAGTCAAACTTTGTGTATCAGTTTCCCAATGCACTAGATAAAAATAACAATCCTGGAGTAATTTATCCTGGTATTGTTGTTTGGGATATGGGCCTCGGGAAAAGACAACAGAGGCCTCTCGGCAGTAGTTGCATTTTGAGCCAGTGCATTAGATGACCTGATTTAATTAATACCTACTTTGGAGCAGAGGAAGATACCCCAGGTATCCACGAGCACCAACTTTCCTCTAAAACCAGATACTACTCTGAGGAACCAGATGTGCAGACACTTGCAATACACCGTCTTTTCACAAAGGATAATTCAAGCAGATAGGATGAGAAAGGGGAAGGAGGGACCGTATTCCTACTTTGCAGGAGGAGATTTCAAGAGCAGCCCACTCAGTAACTTGTCTGAGGTCATTCAAGGGGTCTGTGGCTATGCCAAAAGCTGAACTCATGTCCATTTGGTCCCTGTCTAGTAAGATAAGACAAGTCGTTCTGTGAAAAACTCCAATGGGTGAAGACAGCTATGTAAAAGCAAGGCATTTGTCTCTCTTGTTATTTGCAACCCCCTTAGTCTTGTGATTTATTACGATTCTTGTTTTGCAGACCCAATGTCTTCTAGCCAACACAGATTTAAACATTTGGAGCCATATGCAAGTCACACCCTATCTCTGAAACATTTGTGATCACAAAGCCTAAGCTGTCTTCTTACATGCATGTGAGTGTGTGTGTGCTTTTGCAAGCAGAGAGCTGGGAAGACAACAACCACCTACAGCTGGAGACTCAAGGGAATTCTCAGACTTGGGTTCTGGAAAAAAGGGCAAAAATCCTTTGAATCATATGAATACGGCAAAAAAACAGAGCAAAATGAAAGCTAATGGAGGAAAGAAATTAGGACTGAAGGTAACTGGAAAAGTGGAATCCCAAGAGGAGATGTGACTGATGGAGGATGAAGGAAGAAGAGAGATCTTCTGACCTGTCTTGTGCATCCTTCTCCTGCTGCAGGAACAATTAGCTTTCCCTGTGCCCTGCAAAGCCTTCTGTATGAGGACCAGCATCCAGTTTCTACAGGTGTCTATATGGCTGCATTAATTTCCTCCGGTAGTATGCTAGTTTTGGACGGAATACCTGGTGTTCTGACAGCCAGAGCTGACTTGCAGGATGTGTCTGCTGATCTCCAACCCTTTTGCAGGTTTCCTTACGCATATGCCCAAATGTTTACTTCAACAAGCTGCTAACGGCACACCCCTGTGAGGCCAGCAAGCTGCACGGCTTGCCAGAAATGAGAGGGAATTGGTAGAGCCTTGTGCTATCGTGGAATGTCATGGTTTGGTTTCTTCCAGTGAGAAATTATAAAGGGAAAAGGAGGGCAAGTAGCGATACCAAGAGACTGGTGCTGGATCCAGGGCAAGTACTGAGCACTCACGGTAGGCTCCTCTGTCTGGGTGCAGATGGGGAATCCGAGTGCTGTAACCTATCCAGCTCTTTTGCACCTTACTCGGCCAAGCTGAGCAGCATTCCCAGCTGTGATACATGGATCATTATGGTATGTTGCCATGGCTGATTTCACAATTAAAAACAAATACAGCTTATGCTGCAGCCGACGTTATAAAAATAAATGGAGCTACTTTGCATAACAGCATAATTAGGGCCTAATTGCCAGCTGGTCTGTTAAACCATAAATGAAAACAAACAGGGCTATAAATTAAATTATTAGAATGTTATTATGGCTTGGGGAGATATTACACCATGAGAGCTTATTCTGAGGATCACATTGTAAACAGAGCAAACCCAATCAGAGCAGAGGCTAAACAGCCCCCTTCTCCAGTCATCATTCTCATAACTCTAGGGATCATTCAAACAATTCATCATCATCTTTTTTCCACTTGAGATCATCAGAGCATCCTCTCTACAGGAGAACACCACAAAAGACAGACATTAGTTTTCAGTGTGAAGAGATGCAGCAAATGAAATTACATGGAAAGACACAGATAAAGAAAAAGAATATATGTTTTTATATCTTTACTTATTTCTTAAAGAGGAACTTGGGGTTGAGAGTGGCACTGGGCCCAGAGTTTTCCTGGAAACTTTACCTTATGGTAAAACATGATCCATCATTAAAGTCCATGACTGAAATTTTCAGCATTCGTATTTCTGCCTTACTGTTTTCTGCTAGTGTTTTTCACTTTTGGATGAACAGTTGGACTTCCAGAGACAGAGTGTACCCATACAACACAGTTCTGGCAAACCAAGGAATGATGCTGAGCATCACCTCTAATAGCACCCTGTCTGTAAGTTATTTGCCTACATGCACAGCCACAGCCACACTGGAGTGCTATTATGATGAGAACTTTGCCTCTGCTATTAAGGCTAAGTAAATTCAACATTCAGTAAATAAAGCTTGATATATACTAAGCTTTTCCATTTCTACCCAGCTCTTTCTCTCTTATTGTCCCTTCAGGATGAGCTTTCCTGAGTATTTCTATAAGAAGCAATAAAGCTAGTCAAGAAGAAAAGCCTGTTCTGTCAGGCAGCTGTTAAAAATGAACTTACTCGGGGCAATAACAAATTCAGGGCAAGAGCTGTTGAAAACAAAGCATAAAACATCTGTTGAAATGTAACAGTAGAGATAAAAGTTCATAGGCCACAGGTGTGCCCACAGATGTCTTACATACATCTTCCTCCTGCTGTATTTTTACTTGAAAATGCTGTGATAAAGAGGGACAGGGAAAAGCCAACCCAACAGAAAGTCAGTGGGCTAGAAATGCTCAGCAGCGTGAGCTAAATCTTTAACAAACTCCCATCCTTCGCATGGCTCCACATTGGTTTTGACAAGACAGCTTACCCTCATTTCACTATGTAATTCAACTAAGTAACATAAACTGAAACAAGCAACAGCCTAAGGGTCCTTGGGATCCTTAAGGGAGTTGGTAAGCCTGAGGTAATGGCAGTTGTCATACTGGAGAGGATTTTCCAGCTCTACAACTGAGGATAGTATTACAACACGGCTGGCAGGGTATTGTTCTGCCAGGACACGTGTCATGAATAGATGGCTGAAGTGCCTATTAAACACATGTGTTGTATTAACGGTAATAATCGAGCTTCCCTTGATGTCATTAGACACAAGGGCAGGTTCAGGATCCGGCTTTGCCATTTCCTGAAGTCTCTTCAACAATTAGGGCAGCAATTGGATGGGGAAACCAATTCCAGCCAAAGGGATTCAGAGCAAAAGGGAAAAGGAATCACAAATATTTGAGGTTGCTTTGATGGCATCAATCAGCAGCGACCTGTCTATCACTTCACGGCCATTGCATTTGTTGAGCCTCTTCACTGACACTTTTTCAGTGCCTTTCACTGGAAAATTTCAGATCCCTTCCTAACAGTAGGTCAAATGATGCGTTAGTTACATTAGCAAAAGCCGGGCCTTTGGCTGAATGAGGACCACAGGGTTTGGCCCATGGAGTCTCCTATAAGGCACACCTAGGGAGCTTTTTGTTAGTGCAGGTGATGTACCTTTGAGATGGGGGCGATGGCTGTTCAGCAGTGCACAGGAACATTAAATAATGTTTTGGAAGGAGATGTCAGTAATACCAGATTTAGCTCATAATGTTGAGGGGAGTTTTAGGTAATTTATCCAAAGCTGGAATTTAGCCAGACTGCCCTGCTCTTCGGCAGGCCCGTTAGCCCAGACGCGTGGGTCTCCTGTTTCACACGCACCTCCAGCAACACAATGCCCCAATCCCCAGCCTGGGTGTTAACTCAGATGCTACCTGGCAGATCACCCTCATCTTGTGCCCACACGCAACTCCTGAAAGTGCTTCTCCATGGCATTACTCTCTTCTCCTTCCCCTCCCCTGGCCGGGCTCTCAGCTCGAGGCTGAAGATAAAATAGAAATCTTCTCTAAACACTGAAGTAGCCCTTGCTTAGCACCCCAAGCTCTTTTTTCCCCTCCAGAAATTTCCACGAGTCTCGTTGATTCCTGATTTTGGCTCAGCCGAGGAGCAGGAATGCGAGGCTGTGATCCCTGCCATTGTGGACATGATAGCAGGCAAAGCCCCGCTAGCTTTCGGAGCAGATTGTTATTGCAGCAAGCTACACTGTGCTAACAGAACCCACTTTGTCAGGCAGCCACAGGGCTGGCAGCCTCTTCCCCCCGTTTGTCCCGTGCCAAGCCAAGGGGCAGCCCGCGGAGATAGGCCATTTGATTTACTTCACAGTTATTTCTTGCAGGATGAAGGAAAACTAGCGAAAGGAAATTAAAAGCAGACTTGGTTCACTGAGTCAGCACAGACACACATGCTTGCTGCCTGCTGGGTCATTGGTTGGCACTGGCAGAGCTCCACTGGGTGGAAGTTTATAGACTGCATTACAAAGCCTTTTGCCTGGAGTGGCTATCACGAGAAATGCAGGAGCAAATGAATCCAGGCAGGATGGGAAGAATGCTGTGAGGATTAAGGAGCCCTTTGTGTCACCTTTTAACTACTGCTCGTTATTTATAACAAAGGAAAATATCTGGGGCCAGAACCTGGTGTAAATCAGCGTAACTTCCCTAGCCTTCCCCTGCTATCTACAAGTGTTAAACAGGCAGCTTCACTCACTTGGGCTGTTATTTTATGCACTGGCATCTTGTTAGCCTTGCATCTCTTCTGAGCGGGGGACCAGCTCCCCGAAGCCCGGGCGAGCAGCACGGTCCATGGGAGGGTGTCTTTCCCTGCCGAAAGAATGACAACTTTGTGGACGACGAATTCCACATGCAAACTGCTGTCTGGTGTCCAGCACGCGGAGCCAGCTGAGCATCTTCCAGGGCAGCAAGGTTTAAGGACAGGGTTTTAAAGAACATTTTGTATGAGCAGAGTAGCAGGAGGAGGGATGTGGTGGTAGCTTGTTTAATATATACCAAATGTACATCTGACATAGCAATATCACCACTCCACATCCTTCCCCCACAGTCCCCCTCCACTTCTTTTTCCTTTTTCCCTTAAGCAACAGATCTTCCTGGAGTCGGTTAAACAGATTATTGAACAACTGGTACTCACTATGTTTTCCCTTTGCTTAGAGTTACATCCATCTGCTTGGAGGTGATCTAATCCCCTTGTTTTCAGGACTTGCAGGCAGCAAATTTCTCCTGTGGATCAATACTATTTGTACATGAGTCTTTCTGAGACCTATTTTACTTAGACCGGGAAGCTATCCCACATTTGTACTAGGCACTTTCTTAAGAGACATATTGCCATTCACGTTTGTTTTCTGTTCTCTTTGGCTGCCTCTCGTTGCTTTCCTCCAGAGCTGCGCGTCAGCGGTTCTGGCAGAAGTGGATAACTAATGACTTCAGAAAGTCCTATTTCATGTAAAGTTTATCTCCTTCTGACTGACAGCTAAGTGGACCCTTTCCAAAAGCTTCAGGTTAGTTTCCCTGGTTCCTGATGTCCTCTTATGTCAGACACAAGATTTATTCTCCTGCCAATACCCAGGAGATCTGAATCACAGAATATGCCTGTCATGCTTTACCTCTCCATCGGCCTTGATGGGTATATGGGACATTAAATGGACACTTTCTTCCTTCAGAAAAAGAGACTTTATTTTAACATGTTTTCTCCTCACTTTAAAGTGGCATCCATGAAAAGGGAGCAAGAGAAATAAAGGTGGAAAGAAATGAAAGAAAGATATGGGAAAGTTGAGCAAAATTAAAGGCAAAGAAAATAAATAAAAGATTAATAAACGTGAATAAAAAGAGGGAAAATTGTTGGACATCTTGACATATCCCATGGAAGAACTACAGACATCAAACCCAGCTGATGAGAAGCGATTTAAAATTGCGATCATCCCATGAAGGGAAGGAAACCCCTCAGCTCAGTGAGCTGCAGATAAATTTAGGGAATACAGAAGACATCCAGAGTGGACGTGACCTTGAAAGCCTCTATGAGATATGAAACGCTTGTGCCTGTGGTCCTGCTGCCGATTTCAGCTGCCAGGCTCAGCTCTGGTCTCCTCACACTGCTCAGGTAGGAGAGGGCGCTCAAGCAGGTCCCAGAAGAGCGAAGTCTGCCCAACGTCAGCATACGGGGCTGTTCCCAGAGAGGGAGAATAACTGAAGAGTAAGGAGTGAAAGTCCTCTTGTTGTCATTCAGCCACCTTGAGTTTCACGGATGAGCAGCTACAAACCCAGAGAATAACCTGAAGACGCTGAGTGCTCGCCTCACCATTGACTCAGACGCAATCCAGAAAAATCCACTGTTCCTAAAGCACCCCTGGTAAGGGTAACACAATAAAACAAGATAAAGGAGACAGCCAAGACAAACAGAACATGCCTACTTTCAACATTTATTCATATATATTTTTTTAGAAAAAGAAAATACAGACTAAGCACATAAATGGACAAGACTTACTTAGCTAAGTCATTTTTTTCCCTCCTATGCACCACTTTGGAAAATAAATAGTTTTAAAAAATTTAGGTTTTTTTTTTCTTTTTTAAATCCAAGGCCCGTATGTACAGTAACAGCTAACCTTTAAGAGCTACATTTTTTCCTTTTTTTCCTGCTGTAATTATGGTCTCATTAAGATTCCAATAAAAAATAGTCAAGAAAACCGTTTTTTTCTTCTTTTTTTTAGAGAAAACAGAAGTGCCCACAGTGTCTCTCTACATGTTACGCTTTTAAAATATTTGCATTTGAAATTCCTCACTGCAAATAATTCCAAGCCAAATGTAAATATAACACTTAGATTACTCCCAGAAGAACATTCTTTTGACCATTAATCCCTCCAATTCGGAATCAAATTTTTCCCTCTCTTTCCTCTTTTTTTTTTTTTTTCCCCAGGACTGTAATTTCACTGTATTGACTGGATCCTACTATTTGACAGGCAATGTGTGCTAGAAAAAAATATATGTCTTAGAACTCACTGGAGCTCACTTCGTCTGCTCTGCTTGCTTTTTGTCAGCCTCTCTGTCGGCTCTTGCTGCTCTTACACAGCCCATGGGGGATGAGGTCTGTTTGTTATGACAGAATGACTGGGATGAGGTTCTTGGCAGGATGTTGAGTGGATTATGAGCTTCCAGGCATGAGAGACAAGGTGCATTAACATGTTGAGCTCTAGCAGGGAAGCAGAGCACAACACTGAGCTATAAGCAGGTAGGAACATCATCACCCTTGCTTCTCACCTACATTCGCCTAGAACAGAGATATAAGAAGCAGGAGAAACCATCCAAACCCTCTAGGCAAACCTCCTGAAGAATACAGGACAAAAGATTTTGCCCAGGAATTTCTGGCTGAGCAAACCTTTTGAAAACAGACTAAATCCTGCAGTAAGGACACCAAGTGTTGGAGCTTCCACCATCTTTCTAGCTAATCTGTGCCAATGTTATTCCTCCTCACATTTCCAAATGAATGTGTCATGATAGACTGCTCTCGGTGAATCCCCTGGAGTGGATGGCAGCTAGGCTCCGAGCTCAGGTGGGACAACTCCATGCCTGTGTGTTTCTCTGAGCAAGAATCAGGAAGAAATGGTTTGCCTCCCCCTTCTGCAGTCAGCTTCCAGCACTCACGCAGGCCAGGAAGAAACAGGGCTGACTCCTTTGCGGCTCGCTTTCTCAGGCATAATGCCCTTTCACATCAAATTTCTGAATACGGTCTTCTCTTCTACTCTTCTCCAGTGAATAAAACAAACAAATAAAGAAGTAGAGTGGTGATGATGACAGCCCTTAGTGCACGGCGGCAAAGCAAGGGTGAGCCATCATGCAATGTATTTTACCAGCCGTCTCAGCTATCATGTCATTGTGCTTTCTAAGGTGCAAGAGAAGTTTTCTCTGACATATGACATGAGAATTGTGACAAAATTAGCTGTCCAGATCTTTATTTGGGTTATTTTTCCTTTTTCCTTTTTTGTCCTAATTGCATTTCATCTTGTATGACCATTCATGAACCACCACATATAATGCATCGGTTTTCAGAGCCACCTTATCCAGGAGACCCAAGAAAAGATCACCTTATATAATCATAATACAGTCTGTGACTGAGCGAGGAGGTAACAGAGAGCCGGCACTTTGCTATGGTGCTGAAAGGCTGCCAATATAATCATTTACCTCAATGTTTTTGACAGTTTTCCCTCCCCTTCCCTAAAACCATACGAAGTGCAGCTCCAAGCCAAGCCCTGCTATTCCTCAGTGTGACTATGGTATACATGCATGTGCATGTGTCCACATCACTCGTTATAAAATCTTCCTTTTTAGACTTATTGGCTGCTTTGAACTTTATCTCTTAGAGTAGTGGTGGCTCCTATGGATCTTAGGAAAACAGTAATTGAGAGAGACCCTGTTCTCACTGAGGGAAAACACTGGTTTTAGCTTGGCTGATACAGGCTCACAAGGGAGACAGACCGCAAGATACAAGAATGACTGTGCTGGATCCCATCATGGGCTCCTCTAAGCCACAGCCCACCATGGATGGAAGAAAGAATATAAGCAACATGGCAACCACAGAGCAACTATATCCACTTGTGTATCCTTCTGGCACAGCAGATGGGGAAAGAAGTTTTGTTCTTTCTGCTCTTCACAGAAGAGTTGTTTGACCTGAGATCTGGAGCTGTCTCAGCTGTGCTAGGACAGGGCTGGTCAGAAAACTCGGGCACACTCTCCCACTCAACTGATGGCGATGCCGAGGGGAGTTTGGCTGCTGAATTTGGATCTGTGTCTGTTACTGGTGGAGAGAAATGAAAGACGATCCAAAGACTTCTACGCAATGTGTTTATTGGGATTTGCGTAGTGTTTTGGTCATAGCCCTGTCCAGTGGGGGATTTGAATATTTGAACAGAGCACTTACCCAAACAGCAGCTGGCTCCTGTAGCCAGCAGCATCAGGGACTTACAGACAATGCACTTCTATGCTACACTGCCATGCATTTGCCGGCTTTCCTCTTCCAGCCCCCCTCCCCTCCCACCCATCAGGAAGATGGTTTATGAACTGTGTACAAATGTTTTCATTCAATGGGAGGAATGTTGTTTTCCTAAAATCAGGAATTAGGACTGGGGCTCATTTCAGGAATTAAGGTGTTAAGCCTCAGGAATCCAGCTGCAAAGACACACAGCATCCAAGGTACAGAAACGCCAACCAGCAAGAATCTGGGTGCGGAGACTGTGTAATGTTAATTAGCTTTTTTTTTTTTTAAAGATAGGTTTGTCCTGGTTAGTGGAAGGCATTTTGTGCGCTCTCCTTGAAGCAGCACTTGGAAAAAGGCCCTGGGGAACTTCTTTCCAGACCTTGTATTCATTGGAAGCAATTGGGTTGTATCATCCTACTTCATCCATGGTTTTTCCCTTGTGGGAACTGAGTGTGGTGGTGTTGGCACACAGCTGCCTCCCACCGCTGTGCCTGAGGTGGAATGCAGGGAGCACAGACAGATCATCCAAGGAATGCAGTGGGTGTTTCCTTGGGTCTTGTTTCCATGTTTTAATTGCTTTAAAAATAATAGCAAGCGTGATTAAAAAAAAAAAAAGAAAAAGAAAAGATAAAAAGTTGTGAAGTGAAGGGGAAATTAATTTGTTAGACAATGGAGCAGATTGCATTGCCTTGAGCCAGGCAAAGTGAGTCCTGGAGCAGCATTCTCCACCTCCCCTGCCTTGCATTTGGCCTGATGTGTATCGCGCAACTGAACCTACACACCTCTGCTGACAAACCTCAGTCCTGACCTGCATCTCCCACCCTTGCTCTCATTATGGATCACCTGATGACAGGCTGATGCATCTTCAGTCTGGACCTGTTGTTTCAGACTGAGATAGCATTGCTAACATGGTTCAGTCCTGAACCACGCAGATTCCTCTGTCAGTGATTTCCACTAATAGAAGCTGTCAGTCAGAATTTTGATCTCTCCATCTAAGATGCATTTTGCATAAAATACATAAACATAAAACAAACATCTTTAAGAAGATTCTTCTCGTTTGTTTGTTTGTTTTGCTTTCAGGTCTCCACTGTACCACAAACTATTCATTAAAATGAATTCCAGTATACAAATAATCAGCTAAGCTCAGGAGCACAATTTAAATACATTTAAAATGCATCAAAGCCAGCACTGCTAAATTAGACTAGCGTTTCTCTGAAATGTTGCTCAGTCAGGACTTTTGGCTGTTTGTTTTCTTCTCTATGAAAAGGAAACATATCAGCCTCTGCCCTTGACATGAGAGGAGATAGGATCTCAGGAGACTCCCTGAACCAGAGAGAAATCAAAGCCATTTGATTGGCCTCTTCTTTGGAGACACTAATTTCTGCATTGCATTTCAGATACAATTCAGAAACAATTGCAACATTTCCCATGGAAAGCTGCTTGGAAAAGATAAACTTCAGAGTTTCCCCACTACTACAGAATGTATTTACTTATTGTCAGCAGCAAAGGTTACCCCTGTACATGGAGTCCAAAACAGATTTAACCTCCTGTCCCCAACTGGGGCGTTCCCTTTACCCCACCATCCGTGCAGTGGGGCTTTCCACTCAGCTGACCCTTTTCCTTCGCTTTGTGTTTTTCCTTCTGGATCCCTAGCAGTTGCACTGAGATGTAATCTGAGGGTGTCACAGTCAAATTTGATCTGTGGATTTCTCCAAAGGTATCTGCAAAGGGTGAGAGGATATGTAAGAATGAAATGAAACGAAGAAAAGTAGAACTTCAGGCAACCATCAAAAATAAATTTTGTGAGCACTGGGATTTCCATAGCATAAAGAATAATGTGAAAGCAGAGACAGTAGAAAACAGAATTTACTGCAAGGTCAGTTGTGGGATAACCTTATCCAACATCTTGTTATGAGGACCACACATCCCAGTCCAGCCTGACATTGAGCGCAGGACAGGTACTAAGCTTGAAGCACATTCAGAATCCCAGCAAAGCTGACAGGTCTTGTGGAAATGCTTGAAATAAAGCAGGTGTCTGAACACTTTGTTGGAGCAAGGTCATGAGATGATTGGTCCCTGAAGGCTTCATCGAAGCCCACTGCAGTCTGGGGAAGTCTGGTTCTAGATGTCAATCAGTGAACTAGGATAGGCAACTACACAAATGTAACTTGCTGTGGTCAGACAACTTCCCTGTCCAGTGCAGTGCAGTGAGCTCTGTAGTAAGGAAACCTTCTGCATTTGCATCCTGTAGCATTAGAGTTCATTGCCAAAATTTTCCTTTCCAAAACAATTTTGAGGCTGCGGGCTGCCCTGGTACTCCCTAGCAGCTAAGCCTTGGCCAGGCAGAAGAGCCGTTTCGCAGGTGGCAGTAGTGGAGAATGTGCGGCTGGCTTTTGACAGACACGGAGAGCTGGAAACCTGAGCTGTCAATCAGATCCTCCAAAGTCTTGAAACATCTCTCCTCCACCACAACCCTTTCCCCCTGCATCTTTAGTAGTAAGGAGAAGGGCACAAAACTTTCAGGCCCAGGATTCCCCTGGAAGAAAACTGGGAGAGAGCTTACTAGTTTTATCATCACCCCAAGCAAAGGCTGATGGACAGCAGGAGGGTCCTTGCTGAGGGAGCAGAGACTGTAAATCCAGTCCGTTTCCAGAGTTTACTCAACAGTGCAAACAAAAATAAACGGGTGTCAGCTTGCCTGCTTAAAGAGGCCATGAAAGGTGACACTGTGTCACTAATCCCTTGTTGCCATTCATTAAATACATCCTCTAGGCTGTTAATCTTCACACCTTCCTTTGGGGGCCACCAGGCAACAAGCTGGGAGGTCTTGACCATGGCAGAGAATGGCAGGAGATGCTTAAGGTCATCCTGAATAAGCAAAAACAAGAGCACTGGAATTGTAATAAGATCATGTGTGAAGAATGCATGCTAAATATGATCAAATTAGCTGTGTTATGAGAAGCAACTAGCAGCCCAGCACAGTTGACAGAGGATATCCCAGAATTCCCAGAGAAACTTGGTAAGCCCAGATCCCCACTGCATCACAGACGCGGTACTTCTATCAAAGCATGATAGCACACTTCCTTGGCCACGCAGGGGACAACAGGAAAGGTGGGAAAACTTTTGGGGCCAGTGAGAGGCACATTTACTATGACAGTGGACCTCTCTGGCCTGCCTGCAACACAAAACATCCAAAGAAAAGAGAGAAATGTGGACTGGCTTCCCACAGAAAGCAGAGCAGCTGGAAGAAGAAGGGACATTTCAGGCTGTATCCATCCCAGACAGCTCAGCACCTACAGACTAGCCAGGCTGCCCCAGCATGACAGGACAAGAGTGGACATAGGGACCTCATGTGCCCTTCACAGGCAGGACAAAGACACACTTCACCTTGCCTGAGGTTGCATCTGGATCAGAATTAATCTCACGTATCTCATATTTTCCACAGCAAATCTGTTGGCAGACCTTTCTTATTTGTATTGATTCAGAAATGCAGTAGAGCGATCACATCCCATGACAATAAGACAAGCAAGAACTGCCTGCAAGGCAACCTAGGATGGGACAGGCTGGTCAAATCCAGCAGCCTAGCAGAGTGCAGACCTTTAGGGGCCAGACAGGATTAGAAAAGGTGACGGTGTGTGTTGCACACTGAGATACTTAGCAGCTTTCCAGGTTGGGACCTCTATGGGCTGTGCCTTTTTGTAGGTCCCCAGCACCATATGTGGCCACGCGTGCTGGTTTTTTCCTCACTGGGCTGTTCATCCAAACAAACAGGTTGTAGATACTCAGTGCAAATGTGCGTTGTTCTAGGCTGAGCTAATCTGGCTTATGTAAAGACAACAAACAAACAGAAAGTAGGATTTGGGAGCCTGGCTGCTGTGGTGACCTGCCCATGCAATACTTGCGCCGAGCTCTCAGGAATGTCATGCATCTCAGGCAGGACAAAACGGCCTTTATTCAAGCAACAGCTTATCAAGCCTGTTCTCCCTCCTGACCTAAATATAGGTCTCTTGGGCCTTTCCTGGGCTTGTGCATGGAAAGGAGGTGAATATTTGGGACTACAAAGTTTCTCCCTTTAGCAGATAAATTTAGTAACATGTCTGCAATGAGGTTCAAAGGGATGAGAGCAGATCTGCAAGGCGTGATATTCAGCCCAAATTCTTTCCAGTGTTTCATCACTATCTAATTTCCTACAGGTGTTGTTGTTATTATTGTTTCGTAATAAATAATCCAAACTAGTGTATGTTTTGTTATAAAAATATCTCTTTGGCACATATATCCACTTATTATTTACTGGCCTTCTGTGCTACTGTTGAAATACAACAGCTTTTTAGTATGTAATAACACTGCTCTTGTCTAGAAATGAGAGCTCAGGCTTTACCGCCAAATACACAGAAAATAAGAATGTCACCTGGCAAGAAAGAAATAATTCAGCCTGTCTCACCAGCCAGCCGTGAGTCTGTGCATATTTTCCCATTTTTCCTTAGATACACTGAGGTGTCAGTGTGATTTTGTTGGGTGAGAGACAGATAAAAAAACTGCTGACTCCCTGCCCCTTTGTGTCCCGTGGAATTACTCTCCTCTGAAAGAGCTGCCATAGTATCCTTGAACTAAAAGGAAATCTCTCATTTGGCTCAAAATGATGACAGCCAAAAAAGAACTGGCACAGAGGAAAAACACACCTTTTTGTCACATTAAATTGACAGGAAATAAGATATTTAGAAGAATTAGCTTATAGCGATCAAGCTGCACAAGTGAGAGATGGACAGAGAGGCCACTGCAGCTGGTGGTGGCTCAGAGTGACCCTGCGATGAAAGATGGGGAACTTTGCCTGCAGTATTCAGCATCGTTTCAACGTGGCAATGAAAGAGCTTCTCCCCCTCCCTTTCCTCAGTGCAGGAGGCAGAGCTGGGCTGCAGACCCTGCAAGGAGCTGCTTTGCCAGAGGGCAATGTAGCTGCCAGGCTTTGCACACCAGGACATGTTTGTCCATGTGCTTTGCCACCAAAATGTATTTGTGTTCATTTTAACAAAAAAACCCTCAACACACGAGCCCCGTCCTCACAAACCAACTGTCCTGTTGCATGCAGCCTTATTTATTATTTATCTTTGCTAAGAACATATGGTTCCACTTTCTTAGGCTGTTGGTCTCCAGGGTTAATGACATATGACCATATGGCCGAGAGCAAAGAGTGATGGGACCAATGTGCAGGACAATTAATCTGGGGGGAAAAAAAGAAAAATAAAAAAAGCAATGCTGAAATGCTCCCCTTTACGCATAAAAAGTCAGATCCTTGGGCTGACATCTAGACAGATGTTGTTAACATCTGGGAAGATGTTAAGTGTAGGCTTTCTTTTTCCTTTTTACATTTAAATGTTCCAAATGTAAATATTATACATAAAAACATTTATAAATGATACTGTCTTTTTTACCCTGCTGAGGCCACAGTTGTCTCCACACCACTTACATCTCGGCTTTTAAAGGTTTTCCAGTGACATACTCTCAACGTGTCCAGTGACAAATGATGTAACGTGTTATTAGACCATTGGTGCTGTTTCAGTGGAGCCCTGGGTTTCATTAAAGTTAGCACGCAACATTTCTTTCTAACTAGTTCTGCAGAACAACAACACCTCCATACAGACAAACCGATGTGAAGGCACTTTTAGGTATTAACCAACTGACAAAAGCAAATAGCCAGAAGTGTCTTTCATACCATCCTTTTCTCATCTGCCCTCTCTGGGGACCAGCCTTTCTGTTAGCAGGGGAAGAGGCACCCAGGGAGACATTTCACAAATGAGCACCAGCCACAGGGTAGAGGCCAAGCTGGAAGCTCCGAGGAGCTTGGGGGAATCTGTCCAAGTCAGACCTAGAGCCCTGGACTTGACCATTGCTCCATGCTTCCAGGAACCTGGCTCATTAAACACGGTGGTGGATTTATACGAACCATGAGCAAAATGGGCTCAAATGCAGGTTTTGCGCAAGCTGCCTTGCTCTGTAAAATCAAGCCTTCATCCTGCCAATGCTTTGTTTGCTGCTATTTTTGAAGTATATCGGACTGACTCTGACAGAAACAATTGTTTCACTGGTGTCACTTCAAGGAAAGATTTTCTTTAGCAGTATATGACCATATTTTTATACTTGAGACACCAAGGGCAGATACAGTTTTGCTGAAAGAAGAGTGCTTTTTTGAGGATTGCTTATTTTGTTTGGGGCACTAATATAAACTGTGCTGGCAAATCCTTTCTCCTGTAGGCAAAGGTTAAGTAGTCCATTGATTTAATTGGCTTAAAGTTAAGTAGGTGTCTACAAGATTAGAGCCTGAGAGCAGACCTTCATTTCAAGCTGGCTTCCTTCTTCCTCTGACATCACAGAAATGCTGTGTGATTTCTTTTCCCCAGCTTTGAAACTTCAATGTTATCTTTTGTCAACATCTCAAATGTTGGCAGAAAGATGCAAAGCAATGGTTCAACAATATTTTCAGGTCACTCTTGCTTTATTGCTCATACAGCTTCACCGACTCTTTGCAAACAGCAGAAGTCACATTTGTCCCACACCAGGACTATATCTGAGTGAACACAAGGAGAAATTCAGCTCACTGGTCCAGTGTTCTGAAGGCTGACATTCAAACTCAATTTTCAATCACATCATTTTTGTGCTGTTTGTGCAGATCATATAGTGTGAATACAGAGAGAACTCTGGGGAATTATGAGACGTAAGACAGGCAAAGGTTGTCACAGGCTTTTTAGAGATACTTCATCCTGGAGGAACATCTACCATCCCAGGATTTTCATGCAGCAAACACTGAAGGTTTGAGTAACCCTTCACTGTAAATAGCCTCCCAGCCCAGTGAGTTCCTTAGTGTACTTATCACCCATCTACCAGAATAATTACATTAGGAGGGCGACCACCACTGGGAGTCTCTGCAGCATGTGAGAAAAGACAGTACTTCATCGCTGGAGAGCACCAGAGGTCGAAGTAGTAATCTGAGTCCAAAAGATGAGGAAAAAGACTTCAAAAAGACTTCTATGTCATTTCTACCAATTTGAGTCTGTGCCTCACCACTGCCAGAATCAAAAACCTACTGCTCACGGCATAGCGACAGTCATCTCAAAATACAGGGAACCAGTAATTTGAAGGCATCTGCTTCAAGTTGGAAGTGAATTTTTTTACAAAAAACCTCCTTCTTACTGTTTTTGGTAATTTCTTAACACTCCAGAAGCTTGTTAGATTATAAATGTTTATTACATATATTTGTAATGCATACCTGGCTCTCTGGGTCATATATAATATTAATATATTAGATTATATGATGAAATATTTATTGAAGACATCTTAGTAATGTCTAATCTTCCACTGCAGCATGTTTGAAAGAGAGGGTTAGCATTACTTTAATGCTTCAAAGATCCACCTATGTTCTTCATCATCCTGTTTGGGATAGAAATACTGTATGAAGAAATAGGTAGCTAGAAATCTCCTCCTTTCCTCCACAGTCAGTGCTCCCCTCTCCAAAGAGAGTGCTGAGGTCTCTTCATGGGGGTGAAAAACAGGCCACCAAAGTACACTGCTGTTTCCCACTGAAAAGAGGGCACTTTAGCTCATCTATTTCTGTTATAAGCTCCTCAGAACAGCAACAGAACCTGACAGAATCAAATTCTGTTTTTGGCTCTTCCTTAAGTGCTTTCAGTAAATATAATAAATAAAAAGATAAAATAGACAAGTCTGGAAGAAAACATAGATTACGTTTTGATAGATGTTTAGACGTCAAAAATGCAGATAAATGCACTTTTATGTTTAGCCACAAAGTGAAGCAGGTTCTTAACTCCTACGAGCTAATCTTCATGGAATGTTTTGTAAACATCACGAAGAATAACTCTTCACCTCTAGGTGCCTACGGATCTCCAGCGAATTTCTCCCTTAATTTCTGCTGCTATAATATCAATGCTATGAAATGTGTGAGAAAGCTTTGCATCAACGGGTAATTGCTGTGTACACAGTGGAGAGTTTTTAACAACATTGCTTCTGCTTCAGTTTGCTGAGTTATTATGAAAACCGTTCTTCCCTGATGCGACCCACCACTCCTGCCATCTCTGGCTGCTTCTCATGCCCTCAGCTGCAGCACTGCGAGTGGATGCAAAGCACAGAATGTGCTACGGGTATGCTCCTGCTCGATAAAAACGGGCTTGGAACTGCCAGTGCTTTATGAGTGTAAAGTCATGTTCATTGGGAGTTTAATGCCAAAAAGAATTAGAGCTTTAATTTAAAACTGCAGATCCCTTAATGCAGAAATTATCCATTAAACAAGATAGCACAACACAAAGCCCTGGTGGAAGGAGTGTTGGAAGTTTATGTAAACAGACTGAATCTGAGCAAGGGAACATCTGTAGGTTATGGCTGATGTCTGTGGGTCTGTGGTGGAGATGCGCTTTTTTCCTCTCAGCTGGTACTTTGAACGGTTCTGCTAATTGCTTATCTCATTTTCTAATCTGATTACCTCCGGCTTCAAACCCATCCACGTTTTGCCTCTTGTGTATGCTTATTCAAAGTGTTTTGTTGCCTGCAAAGTGCATACCCCTTACAGAAGACAGGTTAAAAAAAAAAAGAATAAATACCCCCAGGGTTTGTCTTTTACCTGTTTCCTCAACTGATTATCTCGGAACAATCAGACTTCACAGTGCTTTCTTTGGAGCTGGCTTTGCACCTACAGAGTTACCAGAGAACGCAAAATGAAAATGGAAGCGTGTTGAAGCAGGCAGCGACTGCTCCGGATGACTGAGGAGCCTTGAGCATGATTTCCCCTGTGTGAGGCAGCGTCTACAGATTAATAAATTCATGGCCAACCACTTGACCAAACGGATCTCCCGCCAGAAAGCATAGGTGTTCTCTCATGACAGAACAGGAAAGTGATATCTGAGCTGCCCGATCAGTGAAATGCCCTTTGCTAGTCACCTTCCTTTCCTTAATGAACACTGATACTGGGGGGGGGGAGGGCAGGGCATGTTCTGGGTCAGTCGTGCTAAACCTGTTGGGTCTGAAGACACATTCTGGATCCTGAGTTTTATGTCAGAAGCAAAAAAAACCCGCAACCTTTAAATATTTTATCAAAAAAGTTTTCAAGTGTATTTTGAACAAAAAATGATGTTTACTCTGAATATTTCAGAGGCATATAGTAGTCAGTGTGCATGGCACTGTAAAAGGCAACTGAGCAGCTTAAAATCTAAACAGAAATGAAATGGGACTCTGCTTTACCCAAATAATAAATATTTAACTAAGATAGAAATAAACCGGTATCACAGTTCAGTGACTACAGCACTCTTCTGCATGGTAGACTCCAAAGCAAGTATTGTGCAATCGAGGGGTTGCTGTCCTGACTGTTACCAAGCTATTCGGTCTTGCAGACCTTCCCTGCACTTCTTTTGTGACAACCTGCTTCACAAATCTCAGTTTTTTCCTGAGGTGAGATGAGACAGTTCTTGCATCTCAGAGTGGTTCACAGATAGGGAAAATTCCACCCAAAGTCATGACTGCTCAGTTATTCCAGGCTTAACACAAGTGCCTGGGCAGTTCCAGATTGGAATTTTATTTTGTCCTCTACCCACTGCATCTTCATATTTCATCTCTAATATGACCAGCTGACCAGGAGAGAGCAGTCATTCTCCGATATTAAAGATATAGAATAAGCTGGAATACTTTTGGGTTCCCTTTGGGGCAGACATACAAAGCTGAAGCACTGAGGGAGAAGTGAACGTAAATGCTCTTCATGTTTATTTGACTTACACAGGTCCACTTTGCCTGCATCAACTTGCTGGTGCTTCAGAGGGGAAGAGAACTGGGAAGTCTAGAGCGAAGAAAAGTCTGCCTTACTGAGCGATTTGTGTGACAGGCAGTTGTTGAATCGGACAAAATAAATTAACAAAAATTTAATTAGCTTGTATCATTTCTGTCAAAACTGACAACTCAAACATGGAGAAAAGATCATGTTTTTCCCTAGGGAGCATTTTTGCTTTTTTTTTTACTCTCTGTCTGAGAGAGAACCTGAAGTCGGATAGCTATTTATAGGTTTTACATGGCCTACTGCTTCCTGTGCTGTGGGAGGGTTCAAGAGTGAAGCCATAAATGAATTCAATTACCTTTTCTCCCTTTAGGACTGTGGATATGGACCCTCTGCTTATTTACATTCTGGCTGACAAGTTTTTCAACTGACTAAGCCATTTTTTTGTAATCCCCACCGGATCCTCGACATAGGTTTCCATCACAGAATGTCCTTTCAAGGCATTATGTCTTGATTCTGGCCTAACTATATATGCGTGTGTGTGTATATATTAGTACTTTCTCAAGAGAAGCATGAAATAACTCAGATGAACTTACTGTGGCCATGTAGAATTCCTCTCGGAAAAAAAAAATCCAAAATATCACTCAAAGCTAGAATTTGTTAGCAAACACCAGAGAGAGTTCTACATATTTAAGTCTTCCACTTAAAAATGTCTTTCCCACCTCCTGCCAGACTCAGATCAGACTGTAACTGTAGTGACAATATCTATATGGAAGCCACATATAGTGTAGTATCAGCATTATGTCCCAGAATCCAGTCCTACACTTCTATGGGTTGTCTCGCAGCGAAGATGTACATTACGGTGTAGCTACTATAAACTGGGCTGGCACTGTCAAAGAGCAAAGGAAAGTATTATGGTTGGAGCAACTGCTCACTGGCTGTTAGCTTAGTAATGAGTTTGGGTTTTGAAAGCAACTACTAATTGCTTTAATTAAGCTATTATCCAAAAGATCAAATAAATAGCAAACAATAAATCTTGCAGCTTTGGAGTACTATGCATTTCACTTAGATAAGCATCTACTGTGGAATATAATAGAGCTTCGTGGTTATTATTAGTTTTAACTGATGAGTTGGTGCTTACAGATCATGGCTACCCGAACCGTGCAAGATACAGGAGATGTACGCTCCTTTCCCAGGTGAAGCAAGAAATAAAACTAAAGCCTCTTTTTATTTCTTGTTTTTACAAAGAAAACCTTCTCTTTGCTTTTCATCTCCCAGGTGGAAGAACCCTTCATGTGGTGGGGGAAAGTCTGGCCCCCAGCCCTGGGAGGGAGATGGCAGCGGCTTCCCCCGGCTCTGCTGCACCAGCGAGCTAGTCAGTAGGAAAGACACTACAGCATCATTCCTTATTTTTCCCTTTAAGGATTTCTGTGGTGTTGGGTACCTTTTGTAGTTCACATCCTCAGGGTAGCCTCTACTCACTCACATGTCTTTCAAGGAGTAACCAGGAAAGGATTTAACACTGGTTGTGGAATGAGGAAAGCAGACAAAACTCATATGAGCACTCCTCTCGAAGAGCAAACGTCAGGAGCTTTAAGTAATGATATGCCCTGAAATGTTACAGTTATTAAATGCTGTATGACGGAGGAGCAGGTAAAAAGGCACGCTGTACCTTTCAGCCCTTGCAGTCTAACTATGAATTGCAAGCAGGGCTAAAGCAGTTCCATTTGTTCACCTGAGCAAGCTCTGCAGAAACAGGAGCCCGTTCCAAAGCTCCTCATGCTGGCATACGGACAAATACCTGTTAGCAGGGCAGTGGCAGAAAGGCAGCGAAGTGCCCATGCTGGCACGTGCCACTGGTGCACATCTTCCCCTCCGTAAATGGAGATTTTCCCAAGGCCCCAAGACTCCCCTCAACAGGTAACTCAGGGAAAAGTGAAAACCGTTGCTTTTCTGCCTCAGCTACAGAGGAAAGCTCTGCAGCCCGAAGGTGAGGAGGGAGCTGCTGCTGTCTCTCAGCAGTACGTGCCTCTGCCTGCCTGGAGCTAGTGCCTGGCATCATTTTTCGGGGCACTCTGCCCAGCAGCACTATCCTTCTCCCCAGTCCTCCCTAGGTACGGAGCCCACAAGGTCACAGAACAGGACTATCATATTAAAGCTTAACTTAATTAATTCCATGTATCTTACTAAAAAAAAAAAAAATCCATGAGCCCTGAGTGTTTCTTATACCCGAGTGTTGGATTCATTTCTGGATCTGAGCCACCAGCTTCCCAGTCTGTTCAGAAGAGGCACAAAGGAGACCGTTTCCAAGTCAGTAACCAAGCCATGATTTGTGACATGTCAGGAATATTTAGGGAAAAATGATGGTGCCAGCGACTCTAGAGAAGGGAAATCCATCTTTTGGTTGGGAAGTGGTAAATAACTCTTGGAAACCTAACACATTTGACACTCCCCCCTTGGTTTCAGAGAGGTGCAATCCATTCCAGGATGGGAGATTAGTAGCTTGTCACATAAAAAATAAGAGGAACAGATTAGCAGAAGCAAAAACGATACTAAAACTAAGCACCGAGTCACTTTCTCTCTGTCTTCCACTGAGAAATATAGAGTGAACATTTACTTAGCAATTAGGTTTTAATGGCAAAACTTTCAAGGCAGTGCTGGGCAGAAAGTCAAAATCTACATTTTAAGGAGATATTTTAAGTACCCTACAATGCACAGGAGCCCGTATGCTTTTTCTTTCACTGTAACACAGCACTTTGTCTTCCTACAAACACACATGGATGAAAACAGATAAATGCAGAAGTCATTAGGTATCTCATTAGGTATCCCATATAGCTCATTTACTTCAGCTTCTCTGGGGCAACTTCTAGTATTACCCACCTGAACCCCAGGTGGGTTTTGGAGAAGGATGGTGCAATGTAACTATAAAGTGTTCAGCTCTGGATTAACAACAGCCTTGAAAAGATTTTGAGATTAACTGTTTTCCTTAAATTAAAGACTTGAGGGTAAACAAACAAATAAGTAGACATTTTAAGTGAAAAAAAGAAAAGAAGCAGCAATCAAAAGCACAGACAAATATTTGCACGTTTAAACCAATGTTTGAAAGCTCGTCCTCTTGTGAAATCACTGATTGTCGACAGTGATGATAATGTGCAGTTTAGGGGTAGGTTAAATGCTGCTCGTCCTGGGGCATGCTTTCTGGCAGAGCACGCAGACACCTGCACTCGCTGCTACTTCGCTGCTGATGCGCTGTGCTCAGTTCACCTTCCGTCTGCGACTCTCCTGTGTGCCAAGCACATCTGTTTGCTCAAGAAGGGACTAACTCTCCTCACTCCTTTGCAGAAAGCCTTGTTTCTTGCAAGCTCAATGCAAATATAACAAGAAAAAGGGCCAGTTTATACTGCTGGTCTGGTACTGTTCCCTGCATTGAGATCAAGGCGAAAACTTGACCAGGGAAAGATAAGTTATTCCTAGAGAGATGAGTTGTGCAAAGAAAGGCAAGCAGTGAGAAGAACTGATGGAGAAGTCACTTTGTAACCCCACGCCTCAGTTTCCCTTTAAAACAGGAATATTAAGAGAAGACTAGCTTTGTACAGTGCTGAAATCTGACAGTTAGAACTGCTAGAAGGGAACTATCTCTCACTATAAAGAAATTGTTGATAAAAAAGAGAACAAGCACTGAAGAGAGTGTGAAAAAACCCCAAGATACAGAGACTGCTTCACAAACTGCTCCACTGATCTCACAAGCGGAGTGAGATGGCTGGATGTGACCATTCTCCTGGCTAATACAGCTTGTTGATTTCTGGTTTGCAGTAAATGCAGTATTAGAGAGGAAAGTCCAGAGGTGGGTGTGTGTACATTTCCATGAAAGCTTCCCCCATTCTTTTTTCTTCTTTCTCTAATGCTGCCCCTGATACATTAAGCTACATTCCAGCCAGCTTCAAGGACATGTTTCTGAATCCTATTCAAAATGCTGACAGCCACTGAACGTGTGAGAGGAAACATGCCCTCAGATGGACTGCATTTATTCGTCTGGTTATACCTTTAATCTGACATGTTTAGTAAAACCTCTGCAGCGACTGCTGAGAATGTTCCAGAAGAAGAAAGAAGGAGACGCAAGATTCAGGTGTTGCCTCTGAATGTTGCTGGGGAGTTGGTAGGACAGGCTCCAAACTCGACAAGGAGAAACTGGTTCAAACCAAGGAGCGGGGTTCTCAGCTGGTGCTGGGCTGGTGAGGCTGCTGTGGTTTGACTGCTGCCGATCTCGGGGATTACTGCTGGGTTTGCTGGTCTTTCACTGAAACGTTTGGCTATGGGGCACCACAAGGATGCCCATGTGCTCTTCAGTATTCTTTAATGCAAACAATTATGGCCCTAAGCTTGAATTCATTCCACTGCTGACAGTCACACAGTGCGATTCCCTTCTGAATTGACTCAAACAGGACTTCAGCAGAATTACTTTGTGCAAATCATGAGCTAGACTCAAGCCAGATAAGATTTCAGGAAGATAAGGGCTTCTGCCCTTGTTCTGGACAGAAATTGCTGAAACCCTGACCACTTTCAAAAGAGATCTGCTGATTTATACCAGCAGGAGAAGGGCAACTTTCCAATTCGTTTTAATACATCAGAGATCTCCTGCAAACAGCTGTATTTTATATTATTATATTTTACTTTATTTTACTTTATTTTACTGTATTTTATTTTATTTTATTTTGGTTTTGTTTTGTTTTGTTTTGTTTTGTTTTTTTCTTCTTTCACTGTTTGGGACTAACTCAGTATCTTTCCCTTTTTTTTTGTGGTGAGAATATATATTTGCTCTGTCCTGGTGATGTACTAGCAATTCCCATCTCATTTGCATCAACATCAGTCAAGAATTATTCACCAGCCTTAAATGACGCTGATTTAACCTGGGATTAAATAGATTAAAAAATGACTCTTCACAGTCTGAGGGATTTCTGAGGCTATCATAATGATGAGCAAAGGGGAGATGGTGGAATAGTCTGATCAGTCCCTAACTTCTTTAAATCCTTCTTTTCTTTCTACTGCTAAAACGGGAGGAGAGAATTCACTGTGGTGCTGAAAATCGGGTGATGGGAAAAAAAGATCACTTTGCAAATAGAAAGCAACTTTAATCACTGTGATAAGATTCTCCTTAAAAATGTTCAGTTCTGCCCTGATAGTCCTGCTGCAGACACATTCATCAGCAAAGAGACCTTGAGCCATGTTAAATTGTATTTACTATCTGGAGAACTTGTGGTTACTAAGTTCGCATAGGACAGTCAGTGTGGACAGCCCAAGGATGAGCTGCTGCTTTGAGGCACAGCAGCGGGACCTGGAGTCTCGGGGTGGCTCAGAGGATAGTCCGTCCTTCCTCCGTGCACGACTTTCCAATCACTCTGGTCTGCTAAATTACCCTTGTCTGTTCCCCATTTTGGATCAGATTTTTAAAAAATCATGTGCCTACAGCTTTTTAACGACCGGCCCTTAAGTGCAAATAGCCCCTCTGGGATGTGCCCTCCATATGGCTTCGCACAGCATCTCTCACACCATGGTGCCCCTGCCTCTGGCGGCACAGCGAACTGGACACAGCTTCTCCGGGGACAGAAAAGGTTTCTGAAAGAGCCAGTCCTCTTGCCCATCATGTAACAGAGACCTCGCATGGTCTGACCACGGAGGAGAGGAACTGAAACCACCTCGGCTTCCCCACACGCTTGGAGTCTGTTGCGATGACAGCATTCATCTCAGGCTGCAGCCCTTTGAAGATGGAGCTATACGCTGATCCCAGTGGCAAAACCTTCACAGGGGCTAGAATTTGGCAGTAAAAGCCAAATCTACATCATCCAAGTGCAGTCACTTCAGTTCACAATGACGCACGGGCCTTAGATCTCCACTTTGCTCCTTTATACCAAGTAGAAAGAGCAAATCACAGGACACCCCACAATCCTTTGAGGCGCATCCAGCATTGGTTTTACAGCCCTATGACTTAACTGCTAGCATTGCTTGCCACTCTTTACATCTGGAATAAAAAGACAGACAGAAAAAATCACCTTTGGAGCCTTTAAGACTAATTAAGAAGTGTACCAAAAGAAAAAAAAATGAGAGAAAGAGAGAGAGAGATACGTTTGGCTGACTGTGAATGAATCTTATAAAATGGAAATGGGAAACATGTGCAAACACTTTAAATATTTTTGCCCCTGCAAGATATTTGAAGACTTCCCTTGTAAAACAAATAGGGAACAAAATAAAACCAGGTTTCCTTCAGTCAGCACATAATCATTTTCATGTTAATTTTTATCTTGTTAACCCAAAAATCTATTAGAAGAAAATTATCTGCCTGAAATCTAGCTTGTGACTCACACTAAGTGGTTCTGATATTTTGAGAAAATAAATCTTTACACTGTTTACATAAGTCTATCTTAAATTACAGTGTGTAAAATAAATAATGGTTTCAAGTGACCATAGGTGACAAATGATCAGGCTTCTGATGTTATTCACTTTGGCCTTGTCTACATTGGATTTTTTTTCTTTTCTTTTAATCCTTACTAGTTGTAACAATGGCAAACCGCTACCAGAGCTCAATGCAAAACTAATTGAACTCATTCAACAGAAAAATAATCTTTGAGTTCATGGTGCTATGGACTATGCCCAGGTGCTGAACAAGGTTACATGGTCAAATCTAGTCATAATTACACTGGGCAGAAATGCAATTTCATAACACACTGGCCATATCCTTAATTGTGACAAGTCTTATTGCTGATTATGTCAATTTATACCACCAAAGGAGTTATCTTTTAGAAAAGATAATTTGTACATACAGGACAAGATTTTTTTTAATTCAGTAGAGATTCTCCAAGCACAGTTTTGGTTTGTAAGTGTTCAACCAACTGAATCTTTAAGGGGACTGTGTTTATACAGAAAATACGGAGTGCTGTTAGCCGTGAAATTCATCTGGAAGACACACCAGGTATGGGCATATTCCAGGGAAATCCTTACAAACAGGAAAGCACACCTTTTCTTTGCTCCAGGGTGACGAAAAAGAAAAATGAGCTGATGGTGCGAGCCTGAATACTGGTCCCTCTAAATAAGTACATTATGTTTACACCTATAGGTAGCATTCTAGGGTGGGGTGGTGCATTTGTGTGTGGATTTGTTCTGGGGGCTTAAGAGAGCCCTTCTGCCTCTAGAAAATCTGGAGGGTGGATGCTGCCTGCAGTAGCTGGTAAATAGTTCCTTCACACTTGTTGCACGCCAAATGTTTTCCCAAAAGGTATGTTCCATGTGAGATACAGCAAAATGAAACACACAGCATTTTCCGTTCACTCTGGCAATGACAATTATCGATCTTGGCCCAACACAGATACTGAGGATGATTAGCACAGGAGTAACAACCTGTGTCAGGGATAGAAGCATGTCATGCAAGAGATGGGGAGAAACGAGAGACTCCAGGATACACCTGAGAGATCTAAGAGCCATCTAAGATACTTGGCTGGTAGATGAAAGTGAAGTGCTGTTGGGGTGTTAGTCTGCGAGTCACTCAAGCAAAGGCCCACACAACTAAATGGCCAAGACGACTTGTAATGAACACAGGTAGTAGGAGGTTGCATAGCTATCATATTGTTATTGATGAAAAGTAAAAAAAAGAAAGAAGAATTAAAGTTAATTTAGGATTTAATTGTTCCTGTTTCTTTTCACAGATCCCATCAGTCTCCATGGATTCCTTCTGTCATTCCCAAATACAGTACAATAATAATAATCCAACATGTGTGGCTAATCCTTCCAGCCAAAGACTATAATTAATTCTAACCCCTTTCTTCTGCTTGAATTTCAGCAGCATAAAATAATATGTAGAAGGAGGTGTTCAGTCTTGAGAAATCTGGATAAATACACAGAAGTTCTAACTAATTAATAAGACCAAGTGGTGTGTTTTGGCTAGAGGACATCCTTTTGGGCAAAGAGAAGGAAACAAACCAGATGAAAACTGGGCAATTTGATTCCAGGTACTTTTTCTGCCTGCTGCAATATTGATTAATTAAAAGAGGAGCTAACATCTGAGAGTTTCTTACACAAAATTTTAGCCAACTGGCAACTTCGTCACTTGGGAAGGGCCAGTCCCAGCTGTAGCTACGACCAGATGAAACCAAAATCTGCTTTGGAGGATTGTGTTGACCATCAGACTGTACTGTTAGAGAGAAAGAACTGAGCTGAAGTTTCTCATTACTTGATGAAAATGCTCAAAGAGCCCTCTTCTCACTTTGATGCACAGAAATCACTGTGCAATAGAAGAATTCCATAGACCTTCACTTTAGAGAACATCTTCTGCCAGCCGATGTAACAGATATTTCTGTCAACAGCAGATCTGAATCTTCCACATTCTGCACTGAGTTGCTTTATTGCTTTAGCTAAGGCTATGAGAGGACAATTATTTACTGGTTTATATTAAAGTTATTCCTGTAAAAGTTTCACTTAAATTCATAACAGGCAGCTTGAAAACTCTTCTTTAAGTACTATGATTCCTGAAGAGTACACAGCATAAAATGAAAGACAGCAAGCAAAAGCTGGTTTTTAGCAGTTTTTTGTTATTTTGCAAATTTATTCAATTTCAGTTATACCAGTTATCAAAACATTTACAGCTGACTTTTGTTTTTTAAATGGAATATAATCCTTTCTACCACGCTTTACACAATTCATTCCCATGCCAGTTTTTCCACCCTCTGGCTTTGAAGCTGGCTAACTTAATAAATAAAACCCAATAAACAGATAAATGCCCCTACTTAGAATCATAGAATCATAGAATGGTAAGACTTGGAAGAGACCTTAAAGCTCATCTGGTTCCAACCCCCCTGCCATGAGCAGGGACATCTTCCACCAGCCCAGGCTGCTCAGAGCTCCATCCAACCTGTCCTTGAACCCTGCCAGGGAGGGGGCAGCCACAGCTTCTCTGGGCAACCTGTTCCAGTGCCTCACCACCCTCATGGGGAAGAATTTCTTCCTCATCTCTAATCTAAATCTGCCCTCTTTTAGTTTACAGCCCCCTGCAATCCTATGAAGGACAGTCAATCAGTCCTGCATTCACCTGACAGGACTGACACAGGTATTCTCTTTTATCCAGACTGGTAAGGCAACACATTGGCACAGACTGGTCTGAAGCCAGGTACGAAGAGATCTTGTGAATAAATGTCAGTAAGGTGAATAACACCTTGAAATTTGCAGTAGAATCAGAAAAACAGTAAGTGGTTTTGTCTGTAGGTGAAGGACAGCTGGGGTGGGGGAAAGGAGGTGGGAAGACATGCTGCTGCATGAAGTGGAACCCAGGCTTGGAGCCTAAACACCTTTGTGAATTTTCTCCCCTGTTTAAAATTTGCTCCTGTGGCTTGGCTGGGCACACCTGAGTTGTTCAGCAAGCAATAACACAGATGCTTCCCCCCTCTCCCCAGGCAAGATATGGCAGAAACCAAAAAGAAAAATCTGTTTTAGCCAGAAAGAAAAACCACAATTTGACTTTGCTGGTGTGGTATTTTCCACTGCACAGCTCTGAATTCAAGCGGCACCATAAAGCCAGCGTTTCCTTTTCATGTGCACTTCCCATACCCCATTTCAAACCTTGGCGAGCATGTGCAGTGGCGTTGTGTTGCTCTAACCAGAGCTGAGGATTGTCGTGGTCTGTTCCACCAGCACTTTGAGCCTGCCACATCAGAGAAGACAACTCAGCATCATTTGAGGAATTAGCAATGACTTGAAGTTAACTGGGGGAAGGGGAGGAAAAGCCATTTATTATAAATCAGCACATATTGTCCGAAGACTGCAAATTTATGAGGTGAGAGTATGTCTAAGTATTTGCTTTATGTCAGGAGGTACCACACTGTCCTCAGTGAAAACAATACCCCTGCCTTCAATGGGGGCAGGGCAGGCAGAGAAGACTGATGCCCGTTACCGTTCTGGGATGAAATCCATTGCATTTTTTTGCTGTTTCCAATATGAGTACTTAGCAAAAATGCTGGTGGTGAACTTTCCACCAAGACCACAGAATTAATTCTGTTTAGTTTAAAATGTAGATCACCCACCACAACAACTAGCACTAACGGCATCTGGCTAGCTGGCTCAGCAAAGACGTCAAGAACGAGGGGAATCCAGTAAACTTCATCCCATACAGCAGGGTGAAGGAACTCTGCCGGGAAGGTATGAAGAAATCTTTCCTGCTGCTGTCCAAGCAGCTAAAGAGCTACCCTTACTGTATCTACATATGTACCTAATGGGTTTGTTTCCTTCAGGTGCTTGAGAATTCACGTTTAAAATACACTATAATTTAATAGAGTTTAGCCAGAAAGGAAAAACCAGCCTGAACACTACCACAACGTCAGCCACAGAATTATACCCTGTGTTTCCTGAAGCAAGGAAAATTCTCTTCTCTGTAACCCAAAAATGACACAACTGAGCTCAGTGGCTTGAAGTTAATATCATTTAGAAACATAAGCAGGAATGATTTAAAGATCTTAGAGGTGAAGTGCAGTGCTTCTGTTAATAAATTGTGCTAGTGGCTGTTTGCCTACTGTTAAAAAGTTTAAAAATTCCTCTCAATTTCTTTAATTTCAAGTCCATCTTGTTATCTTTATGCTCACTTAGATCTAGTCATCCAGATTCTTTTCTATGTATGTGAATCTCAAGGTTATTAAAACACTGTGAACCAAATATTAACAAATGTGAAAAGGTCATAAACCAGGGCAAACTACAAAAGTAATGAAAAATGACAAGCATACACATTATTCACCCAGCACAATCACAAAGGGCCCAGAACATGGCTGGTAATAGGAGAGTCCAGAAGTTAGCTAGCTCAGAGAGAGAAGAATGGGGTTTAATAGCATTTTCGGTGAAGGGGTTTTCTGTGTAACAGTGCACAGTTCTCTTAACTCAGAAGTTCTGCCCCATACACAAACTCTGCTTTTTGTGTTGACGACCATGAAGTTGGCCCCAGGGAAAACAAAGGTCTGTCAGCATGAGAATTTTTGCAGAAGCACACTTGTAGTTCTGTTCTAAAAGACCTTCCCTGGAAAAGGTATGGTACCTTCAGGGAGAAGCAAAAGGTATGCTTCATCCCCACTACTTCAGTAATTAATGGCACGATGGCCACTGCTGTTGACTGATCCTGGGGACCATAACAGGTGAGTCTGTGCAGGCATTTCACCTGCTGTTGAAAGGCATTTTTCAAATTGCTTATTGCCCTAATGAGAATGGCAGGGCTGGGCATTATCTCAAAACCGGTGCCATCAGCCAAATAAAGCAGCGAGCTGCCTGCCAGCTACTCAACAGGGATTAATAAAGTGGCAAGATTTACAGGGAAGTCAACTCAAAATGCTTTCCAAAAAACATGAATGAAAAACACTATATTGTCTTGAATATACGTCATTAGTAAATGGATTTGATGGGTTTCTGGCAGAAGCATGCTTTTTAACCCTGACAGGCACTGGAGCTTTGAGGGTAAGGATGTGAAGCATGTGAAGTGAATATTAAAGGCCCTATTAAAATGGCTCCACTGAATTTAATAGCGTTTTTGCTGCTTTTCATCAAAATCACAGAGGTGTGCAAACGGAAATCAAAAGTAGTGAGACATCACGGAGCCTCTCTAAAGGTGGTGGAATAGCCCCTTCTCTCTCAATGTGTTTTAGACAGCATCTTTTCTTTTCTCAGCTGGAGATACCTAGGGCTGAACAGCCTCCAGGAAAATATGTTGGTTCCTCCAGTGTTGCCTTCCCAAACAGCCATTTTCTATGGCCCTGAGCATCCTTTTAAAAAGTCTTGAGAAGTTATTCTAGGACTGAGTCTTTGCAAATTCTTATAACTAACATATGAGGAAACAGTTTGATTTGTTGAAATAAAAGATAGAAAGTGATTTTAACATTATTTTGACCAGACTCATTGAAAAGTACTTCTCACATCCACACTTGCAAAATCCAAACAATTGCCCAGACGTAAGCTGAGCAGTGGTGACATCACTCCACTGATTTTTTTAAGACCAGTACAGTCATTGTCTGCTGGAGATGTGGCCAGCACAGAATTTCTGTCATACATAGCTAAGTCGCCTAAGTTCAACTGTATCATTCTAAGGTTTGATCATTTGAGGGTTTTTATTTTGCATTTCTCAGTCTTGTCTAATTTATTTACATATAAGTATGCTGCTGCCACCTCTGTTTGTTGTTTAAGAAAATACAGCAGAAAGATGTTGTCCAAAGACAGCTGGCTTGGTTACTGTGGATATTGTGGATAAACAATGCACCAGGTCCAGACACATCCAGAATGTATCTGCATAGTAAAAACAACCCGGTAATACGTTGCTTGTCTAAATGTTTGACTCACAAAAGATCTTCAAGTTCAGTGGAAAGGATGACAGCTGATATATCTGTATTATTATATACATGTAATTATATATAATTATTACATTATATATACATGTATATATACCTGTATTATTATATACATATTATTATTATATGTACAAGAATACATCCGTATATTGAAAGATTATTTAAGGTTAGGAAGCATAGACTAGATGATCTGGAGAGGAGATCAGGTCTGGATAATTTCTGTACATATATTTTGTATTTAAAGTACAACAAGTAAGTAGTAGAAAGAAGGTGAAGGCTGAGAGACAGAAGGACTATGGTCCAAGAAAAAGAAAAGAAATTGCTTAAATGTTAGAAAGACAGCATTTTTTGTTCAGGGAGGGTGAGCTAAGCCTTCTGGTCTGGGTTTAGGGTGCTACCTATATTTTGGAGAACCCTTCTGCATGTACAGTTGAACCCTATGAGCCAAGACTTCTCCCATGGCACAATGTTTTCTGAATCTCTGAAGAGCTGTACTTCCTGAATCCTACGTTGTCAGAGGTCAGATGCTTAGCAGTGCAACATCCATTGATACGTAAGACTAAGGCTTCCAGGTAGTAATGGCCAACAGCCACAAAGTCATTTAAGCACCTTTATATGGGATTGAGGTGCTTAAAGTGTTTCTGGATTTATCTGTGATTTTGAAACAGGATGTTGGAGTCTGAAACACTTAGACCCCATTGAAAATTTTTGATACATAAAGATAGTTAAATATGGAGATGGTGAGTAAAGATGAATAGAAAGTAGCACTGTCCTTAAAATACAGAAGTAACATAAGAAAACATGAAATTTTGTGAGAACATTGGAATGAATACATACACTGAGCTGTTCCTAGGAAGTCATCTCCGGGTGCTTGTATTTGGTAGAAGTTAATCTGGATGAAAATAAGACCTATACAGCAGTGAAAACATCCCTGACAGGATAATGTTCAATTTAAATAAACAGTTCTAATGAGATCTGTTATTACCTGCTATTTTGTCATGCTCTGGCATGCAGTCTTAAGTGTAATGTTTCTAAATGCTGTCATAAATTTTTTCAACCTAATCTGCTCCTGCAAATTTCAGCTAATGTCTCTCATGGTTCACAGTAAATTATAGACAATGTTGCCGTCTGCCAGTGAATCCAAATCTCTTAGAAAATACCAGTGCACCAAAACCAGTCTTTCCCCATCCAAGAAAAGATTGCTGTGACTGTTAAGCTTAATAAAGAACTCTTAAGGTGGACATGTTGGGCATACAATTCTGCACAAAATATATACAGCAAATTGTATAGTTCGTCTAAATTTACCTATTTAGTGCCCAAAGAGGGGAAAAATGCTGGAATAATCTGTGCCTTCCTGACAGCACTTAGACCCTGGCATATTTAAATGTGTCTCCTCCTCTGCCGTTCAGATACATCTGAGAAAGCTCCAAGTAACATCTCTCTTGTCCTACCAGTGCTGGTCCACGTAGATGGGTACAAAATACTACATCTGATGATAGTTACTGTCAGTCTCAGAAGAGGAGGTCTGGCCATGGCATCATGCTTGTGTGCATCTGCACCTACCTTAGAGGATTAAGTGAAACCAGGAGGGAGGGTGCTCGCTGCAGCTTGGAGCTGCAGAACTGAGCCTTGCATCACTGCCACTTCCTTGCTATTTACTGTGTCCTCAACATAATTTATAGCCCTAAAGTACAGCACCGGTAGAAGAATCCCAAAGTGGTGCACTGTATGAAGTTCACCGGCTCAGGAGGCAGCTTTCTGTTGTATGGAGGTGATATTGCTTTTTCACTGCAAAAAACAGATAGGATGTTTTGTTCTGTCTTGTACTGCAGTAATTACAGAATAGCTCCACTTATTCCAGAGGACTTGTTCTTAATTTTTTCATGAAAAGGCATAGTTGTAGGACTTTGATAGATCAAGATGGCCAAGAATATCTCACTGAATCAGGAAACAGTGGAAATAAACAGTCAAATTGCAGCATTCTGTGTTGGGTTTTGCATTACATCAGCTGTGTGCTGCCTGTGTGTTGGGAGAAAAGCACTGAAAAGCAGCCAAACTCAAAGTGAAACAGGAAAAAGAAAGTTCTAACAGAATCTTCTGAGTGATCCAATTTACAGTGTTTCATCTAGATGTAGAAATACAGTACTTGACTCACTTTATCACATAGTCTGGTCTTTGGGAGCGCATCTCTTGCAGTCCCTCTGTGGGAGAATGAGGAAGGAACAGCAAGGCAGAACCAAAAATTTTGTTACCGTTAAGCTCCTGAAATAATGCTACAGGTAAATGATGATGTTTTAAAAAAAAATGCTAGAGACCTTGCACTACTAAAATTATTCTGAATTTTGCTGACTTTGGTCAATGGCTTTGCTCCAGTAGAGAATATCACCCCCAGAACAGGTAACTAAATACTGTTCAGAACTGAACCTGGAAGGCGTGTGAATCGACTGTCCCTCCATCCAGATGGAAGCGGGGTGAAGGAGGGCTACTGTTCAGGAAAATGTGAGTGATGTCATCCACTGGAAAAGGAAACATAACTCAAATTTGTCTACGAATTGTGAAATGTCAGAAATCTTATCACTACCAGGCAAACAAATAAAGGCAATGGGAATACATTTTTTGTGGTAAGAATGCTTTTTAGCTTGCTTTCCTGTAATGGATAAGTCTGCAGAAGTGTTGTCGTTTCCACAGCCCAAACAGTTTATTCAAAGACTAAAAGGAGTTTCAGTTTTCCACGAAGGTCAGTACAACTTTGTTTTGCCCTGACAATCCCCAAGCAGGTAATACTTCTAATGCATTACTAACACAGACTGGGGTCAATAAACACTTTACACTCCCTGCCTCCCCTATCTACGAATGTAATTCCCCAACCCTAATGCTTAAAGACCAGAGGGATTCGCAGACCTAAACCAGTGTAAGCTCAGCAGTTCAGCTACATTTCAGCTCTTTCTAAGGCCACCATGTCTGCCACCTTGATAAATGCAGTTGTTACTAGGAAAGAACAAAATCCTTTAATCATTTTCAAACATTAAATTCCATCATGTCTGGCCCATAAATGTAAAGTTCACTTTCCAGGAAGGATTTACCAAAGTTGATACCTTGTGTTGGCATAATGTTAACTGTATGTTTAGCAAAATGATTTTTTGGGGGTTTTTTGATGCATTCACTTCCAAAAATACAATGATACTCTAATTTGCCCCAAGTGGCTAAAGCTGAATGTTGTCATCTGTACCTAATAAGGTGCAATGCTTTGTTTGTCATGGGCTTGTCCTGGGATAGTTAATGCTGCAAAAAAAAGTGACTAAGCTGTAAGCATGTTATCCTTCCCTGTCCAGCCTTGAAAGCGTTACGTCTGTGCTGGTTTCTCAGAGGCAACGTACAACATCTGGTGCCGAACCAGTGGGGTCAAATAATGTTCTCACCATTTAGCGTAATTAACTCCAACCGCCCGTCTGCTGCAAGCCCCCGCTGCAGCCAACACAAGCAAAGCTGGGCCAAGACGAAATTTCTCCTCATTATTAAACCCAAATCTAAGCACTTGTCTGTCTGTAAAAACAGAGCAAAGGGAGGAAAACTGAAACCAGCGAACAGGGTCTGAGGTTTCAATAAATGTCAGAGAGCGTCAAGTCTGTTTGGATTGCAAATTATTGCTGGCTGATGGTCTATTATTTTACAACTAGCGATTGCTGTCACGGAGTTGGGGAGGGGGTGGGAGGGAGAGGTTTCTCGAATCCCAGCCAGAGGGGAACAGAAGTTACAAAATCCTGTAACAATCATTTAAAAAAAATACCAAAGTAACTTTAATGTTTGCTAAATTTAGAACTTTATTATAGAGTATCTCCTCGAAGAGCAACGAAGTCATCCCAGGCTCTGCCTGTGATAGAAATCATCACAAGATATGCTCTGCCACAGGTCATCTGCCATCCCTGCCTCTTGCTTCCAAACGCCATCCCTGGTAGAATTGAGACAACTGGAAGACCATGAACATGCATGAGTGAAAAAAGAACCATCCCCACCACCCCATGGTGCATAAGGTGAGCTCGTATCTTGCCAAACGTGCTTGAAGAATGCATACGTGGCGGTTAAACCTCTTTTGTAAGTGAACTAAAATACGAATGAATAATCACTCCTTGAAACACAGCGGGAGAGGACACATCTTGATGGACTTGACTCCCACCAACCATAAATGCAGACAATCAGCCGTAGTTTGTTAAAAGAACGGAGATGGCTGAGGTATGAACTGCAGAAAGAGCACATATCGGGACACAGCTAAACGTTGCTGCAGTACAGCTAAGGAGAGGGGCATGATGACAAACTATTCATGATATTGCCCCAAAGAATACATCATCCCAATTCTGCTGAGCTGAACACAAAAATGTTTCAGTTGCTGAAAACCTATCAGTTTTGGACTCTGGTAAATATCTCAGCTGAGGCTTCTGACGTTGGGAAAAGTCAATAAATCTGTACCTTATGCAAAACAATTAATGAAAACATCCTGGAGCTAACAGGGGATAAAATATTTCCCCCAACAACCCTGATTCCAGATCCAAATTTCTCACCCTGCTTTTTGGAAGCAAACCAAGTCATTGAACAGAACTTTACAACTCAACACAGACTGTGGGTCCTTGAAATCTGCGAAGTAACGAAATGCAGGGAGATGTTTTACATGGAAAACATGGTTGTTCTAGAGCAATGTGTGATGCAGGCTAAAATAATTTGCCAGTGTTTTGAGAGACTATATGGCAAAGCTCCTCATTCCGTCCTGCTCTGGGTCTAACATTGCCCGAAAATTAGAAGTGTTCTTATTACATTTCTGACTATCTTTATCATCTACAAAACTGTGCAGATAGGTCACCAGGAAAGATGATCCACCACAGATCCTTCAGTCACAAAAATACTGTGACTGAACATTGCACCATTAAACTACACTGAATATGATATCAAATGTGTATGAAGGATATTATAAATTCTGTCATTCTCCTCTCCAAAAATTTTACTGTTGAGTCAGTTATTCACAGCTTGTTCATGTGACTAGTAACAGTCTTTTTTGTGCTTGGGAAAATCATCTCTAATTCTGTCTCCTGCTCCCCTTTCATTTTGGGTAGCACTTTTGCTTGTGGCCTTCTTCACTTAGCTGGACAGAAATCTCAAGTAGCATTGGGCTCCACAGCAAGCGCTAGTAAGTAAAATTTTCTCTGTGGTAGCAAGGACTTCATGTTGCTCAGCTGATCCATTGACAGTGAAGTTTTACGCAGTGTTTGAAAACACTGCATGTTAAAACTGCAACATGTGATTGAAACTTCTTGTAGGATGTAATGTGGACATTACAAGAAGATAGAACAAATCCATATATACAGAATAATTCCATACTGAGGAAGAACTTTTTCACTCTGAGGGTGATGGAGCACTGGCACAGGCTGCCCAGGGAGGCTGTGGAGTCTCCTTCTCTGGAGATATTCCAGACCCGCCTGGACGCGGTGCTGTGCAGCCTGCTCTGGGTGACCCTGCTTGGGCAGGGAGTTGGGCTGGGTGACCC